>ERZ1034984.1685-NODE-1685-length-19739-cov-9.155913_pt1 | contig 19739 bp, 9 predicted proteins | sample MGYA00520589_ERZ1034984 | MGnify/ENA primary metagenome ERZ1034984 (study PRJEB33766, sample SAMN09781790) | gut metagenome | biome: gut microbiome | host: Homo sapiens | place: Madagascar | study: EMG produced TPA metagenomics assembly of the PRJNA485056 data... | reverse complement strand
CCTTCAAGCATTCGGTATTCGGCTCGAAAATGCAACAACTAGAAGATAGGAAACGACATGAGCTTAGCAAGACTAAAAGCCGGCAAAGCATTGCTGGCATGCGCGTTAGCCATCGGCCTAATGCCGACAACGGCACTTGCCGGTGAGCTTGACGACGACATCAGCGCTCAAGCACGAACCGATCTGCCAAACAACTCGCCCGCTGCCGAGTCGCAAACAGACACAGAAGGAATATCCCCAACCCCGAAGGCATGGTGGGGAGACGAACATCAAATCGACCTAGTGAATGGCGAATCGCAGACATATCGATTGCCTACCAACGATATCCTAGCAGGCCACTTTACCCTTTCCGAACCCTCAATCGTCTTCTTCACCACCGCTTATGACGGCACAGCATCGACGGTGTCGATTAACGGGCGTTCTCCAGATGATTCGACTACTTTCTTGCTCGACAAGATTAATCAACCCAATACGACAAGATCAATAGGGCCCATTGTGCTACCTGCAGGGTCCTACAAACTCACGGCATTCGCAGCATACTCCAATGCGGGAAACGTCACGATGGCGTACTCTGCCACACCCGCTGGTTGCGATAACGTTGAAATCGAATACAACAATCAATCTCAATGCGCCACATCGATAAAGCTAGATACCGATTATCGCGCATCAACGTATGACGAGCACGACGGTTTTGAAGGCGCCGAATTCCGCGACTTGGACTATTACGCTTTCTCTCTTGATGGAGAAACCCCTATAACAATTGATGTTTCAGGCGCCGCCGCTATAGGCGTCAGCGTCCAAGACGCAAACGGTAACGTTTATCGACGCAATGCCGACACTTCTGGCTCTGAACTCTCATTCGCAACGCAACATAATGAATCCTCTTTCACTGGAGAATTCGATTGCGGCACTCTTCCCGCCGGCACATACTACATCCGAACCTCGCCAACCTCGCTCGAAGGGCGTGCAAAGCTCTACGACATAATGGTCTCCACAAAAGCCCAGAGCACGCCGGATCGCGTTATCACGCAAGACACCATCAACAAAGCCAACCAAGATCTAACGGAAGCTCAAAACGATCTCGCATCTGCCGTCACGATTCAAAAGCAGGCACAACAGGCCTATAACGAGGCAAAAAGCCAGTTGGACCAAATCAGTGCAAATGTGCGATACGACAGCAACGCCATCGCACGCGGCTCGCTTGGTTTTTTTGAATGGGCGGGATCTTCCAACGCCGCCAACATCATCGCCAATCCCGAAGCCACAAGTAATTTGCCCGATACCAATACCCACTTAGGCGCTCGGTACGATGCCACAAGTCTCGATAATATGCAGCTTGCCATCAACCGCATGTCCTATGTGAACTATTACCGCATGCAAGAAAGCCTCCCCGCTCTGTATCTCTACGATACGCTCGTTGCGCAGGGCCAGATTCAATGTAATTTTGCCGCTCAATCCATCTGGTCAGGCAACCCCCACGCAGGCAACAATGGCTGCGTTTTCCCGATTGGCGAGAATCTATCCTATGGCTATCAAAACCCGTTTGATGGATGGTATACAGAAGAGAAGCAGGAATACGACAGCGCAATTGCTGCAGGAAAAACGCCTGATCCGAACTCTACAGGCCACTATGAAAACATCGTAAACAAGGGCTATAAGTACTTTGGCTGCGGCGTAAACTCAAACGTCAACCTGTACGGTTGGTGTGATGAACAATGCTTCGATTCGGGAGGACAGTTCAATAACCTTAACCCGAAAGAGGATTGCTACAGCTATGGAGCCTACTACAGCCGCTTTATGCTGTACTACAATACCGTACACGGCATCGTAGACCCCTCTTATCAGGCACAAGTCGATCAAGCAGAGTCTAATCTGCAAATCGCAAATGCGAACGTTGCAAAAGCCCAAATGAATGTAACGCGCGCCCAAAACGAAGTCGATCGAGCCAACTCGAACCTGGTTCCCGTACGACGTATTTGCGGCGACGAAGCGGCGGAGACCTCTGTCGCCATCTCCAAAAAAATGTTCCCCGAGGGTTCTCAGAATCTGATTATCGCGCGCGACGACGATTTCAAAGACGCCATGAGCGCTACGGGTATGGCAGGATCGCTCAATTGCCCCATTCTGCTGGTCAATCGAGAATACGGGATGACCATTGGTGTAGCAAACGAGATTTTGCGCCTCAAAGCAAGCAATGTGTATATTATCGGCGGTCCTGGCGCAATCCCCGGCTTGAACACGCTGAAGCAACAGCTTTCCGCGCTCAATATCGACAACCCGACTAATCTATACGGCAACGAGGCATGCGACACATCCGTTATCTGCGCCGACATGCTCATGAGCTGGAACGCTGACAATGGGCGCAACGCCGATTATGCCGTAGTTGCCATGTCCGACAATTTCCAAGACGCGCTCTCCATGTCAAGTTTCGCGTACAATCATCGCGTCCCCATTCTCCTGCTATCGTCGGCTGATAACGCCGCCGACCGGCGCTTACCCGATGACGGTGTCGCTATGCTGAAGACAGGTAAGCTTGCATCTGCAAAGATTCTCGTCGCCGGTGGCACGGGCGCCGTGCCGGACGCGATCTTCTCCGATTACGCCCTATCAATCTATAAACGCTTGGCGGGATGGGATGGTTACGACACCTCCAACCAAATCGCCAACTGGATGGTCGACAACGAACTGCTTTCCGCTAAATCCGTGACATTCGCATGCGGTGCTGAGCCGGCATGCGGCCTTGATGCCCTCGCCGGATGTGCCGTCGGCGGGCAGGAATGCGGTCCCATCTTGCTGGCTTCCACGCAGCCTGATTACGGCCAAGCACGCGAAGCGACCATCTCTGGGCGCGATTCCGAGGGCTCGCTGGCATTTCTTCAAAAGCACAGCAAGGATATCCAATGGGTCAATGTACTCGGCGGAACCTATGTAATGCCAGAGCAGCTTATCAACGACATCGAAAGCGTGCTCGACTAGCAATCGGTCTCTTCAACGAAACCGAAGCTGCAAGCAGGACCCATCCGCGCGCCGCCAAAATGCTTCTGCCCATATTGGCGGCGCGCCCTCATCTCGTTGAGCGCGAATAATCACCGAATGATAGATGCTTCTTTGATTAGGGCTTCAAGCTAGTAGCCTCTGATTTGTTGCACAACAAAATCAGAGGCTACTAGCGTACTATTTAAGTCGTAGAGCCAGATCAAGGAGGAAGCATGGATAAAAGAGCGTTTCAGCCAAATATTGTCTCTCGCACAACACGCACAGCTCTTGCGGCGATGCTAGCAAGCACCATGTGCATACCCTCGCCAGCTTTGGCACAGGAAAGCCGGAGCGACAATTCCCCAGCCTCCGAATTGCAGGAGCCTAGCAACGAGGAAACTCTTGGCGATAAGCCCGATTCGACCTTAGCCGCCGCAAACGATTCCCCCTCGCTACAGGCTACTGAAGCAGCAGTCGAAGACGCGCCCATGGCACTGTCCGCAGGCGAAGACGCGGAAAGCACCCTAACGTACAGCATCGACGAAGACGGCAATGCGACCATCACCGGCACTACGGACAAAAAAACCAAGCGCGGCATCGTCATTCCGGAATCGATAGATGGTCACCCGGTAACGGCAATCGCAGAGTATGCCTTTAGCGGGAAAACTCCGCAGTCCGACTACGACCTTTCGGACAGAACCGACCTATGGCTAACCTCCATCTACATACCCAACAGCGTGAAGTCCATCGGCGGTTTCGCGTTTAAGAACAACAAGAATCTCGAGTCAGTCCATCTGCCGGAGAATGGCTGCATAATTGGGCACAAAGACAGGTGGGATGCTTATGGCAGCATTTTCAACGAATGCATCTCGCTCAAGACTATAACCATCCCCAACGGCCTCGACATAATAGATGGGACTTATCGAGGGACGTGCATTAGCGCCCTCTCCGCACCAAACCTAGAGAACGTCATCTTTTCCAAGGGCACTTCCGCGATTTGCAGGGGTATCCTGGCAAACTGCCCATCCCTCAAATCGGTCGACATCCCCGACTCCGTAAAATCAATCGGCGCATACGCTTTCGACGGCTGCGAAGCACTTGAATCGATCGACATCCCTGACTCCGTCAAATCAATCGACGCATACGCATTCAGCGGCTGCGCGTCGCTCGAATCGGTACGCTTGCCAAAAGACGGGTGCGAAATCGGCAATAATGGCCTATATGGCAATTACGCTCCTATTTTCACTGGCTGCGACTCTCTCAAACACATAACCATCCCGGATGGTCTAACCATCCCGGATGATCATAATTCGCCAAGAGGGGCCTTTGCCGCACCGGCTCTCGAAAGCGTCACGTTCGCTAGCGATGTCTCAGCAATTGACCACGGCCTCCTGGCGAGCTGCCCCTCCCTCAAGTCGGTCGACATCCCCGACTCCATCAAGTCGATCGACGCCTTCGCTTTCAGCGGCTGCGAGGCGCTCGAGTCGGTGCGCCTGCCCGAAGGCAGTTGCGAAATCGGAAGCATCCTCAACTACTACAACGAATCGCAACTCTATGGTAACGTGTTTCAGGGCTGCACATCGCTCACAAGCCTACGCCTTCCTAAAGGCATCACCGCGATTTCAAGCGAAAACAACTACGCCTGGGATTACTCGATGTTTTCCGCACCGGCTCTCAAAAGCGTCACATTCGAGGACGGCACCAACACTCTATTTGCGCACATGTTCGAGAACTGCGAAGCTCTTGAATCCGTTAGCATCCCCAACGGTGTTAAAACCATACCCTCCTACTGCTTTTCCAACTGCAAAGCACTAGCAAGCTTAGACATCCCGGAATCAGTTAAAACTATCGAGAGTTACGCCTTTAAAGGGTGCGGTTTTGCCTCGATCGACCTACCCGACACCGTAAAAGCAATACACGATAGGGCGTTCGCCGATTGCACGTCGCTATCCACAGTCAACCTTCCAACAAAAGGAGTCGAACTAGGAGGAAGCTATTATCCTAGCAATTCGAATAGCGGCACATTTGCTGGATGCACAGCGCTGAAGAACATCACCCTGCCAGATGGCATAACGGGCGGCATACTTGGAGCCCCAGCACTTACCAATGTTAAGTTTGCACCGGGCATCAAAAAAATCAACGGTCTTGGCGGCTGCACTGCGCTTAACAACGTCATCATTCCCGATAGCGCTCGTCAAATCTGCGAAGGTTCTTTTTCCGGATGCATTTCCTTGCAAAAAATCGATATACCTGAAGGAGTAACCTCTATATCAAATGATGCATTCGGTTATTGCAAATCGCTACAGCAGGTCAATCTACCCGATTCGCTTCGCAGAATCGAGTACAACTCGTTTAGCAACTGTGCATCTTTGCAGAACCTGCAAATACCCACCGATGTAGCTGAAATCGGCAGCAGCGCTTTCGCTAACTGCACCTCCCTAGAATCTATTTCACTGCCTACAAATATCCAGCAAATCAACAGCAGCACTTTTGAGAACTGCACTTCGCTCAAATCGATTGATTTGCCCATATCGGTCAGAAGCATTTACGAGCACGCTTTTTACAAATGCTACGATTTGGTTAACGCAACCATAACGCCTAACACGACCAATATTTCAAACAATGCCTTTGATTTGTCGGGACTTGAAAACGGCACGATAACATGCGTCAAAGGTTCTGCTGCAGATTCGTTCGCACGAAACGCCGATATTAAGCGAAGCTATTACACTGATAGCACGGATTACCAAGATGTCGCAAACTCGTCCATCTACCTCAATTCGTACGATATTAGATTTGATGGCACCTCTGCCGAGCCAAAGCCTAACGTTTACATCGGGAATCAATACCTGTACAGTGGCAGAGATTTCGATATCTATTACGAAAACAACACCGCACCCGGAACGGCGACAATCGTAATCACCGGCAAGGGAAAGTACCATGGCACCCGTACGTTCACGTTCCAAATCGACGAAGCCGAACAGGGCAGCGCAGTGCATCTCGCCGGCGAAAGCGCGGCAGACACATCGGCTCGAATTGCTACAGAGGCATTCCCCGAAGGCTCGGAATGGGTCGTCATCGCCCGAGACGATGATTTCGCCGATGCGATGAGCGCTACCGGCTTGGCGGGCGTGCTCAATGCGCCCATCGTACTGACCGATCGTTATTCGTTATCAGACGCAGCCGCTAGGGCAGTCCAAACACTTGGGGCGAAAAAAGCCTATATCATTGGCGGCACAGGAGCCATTCCCAGCGATATCGAGGGAAGCCTGGCTACATTTGGCTGCCAGACGCAAGACCGCATATTCGGGTATGATAGCTGGGATACTTCTACTGAATGCGCAAAGAAAATCGCCGAGCACGGCGGCAATCCAGGAAGCAACGCAGTAGTGGCCATGTCCACAAATTTCCAGGACGCATTGTCCATAAGCTCCTATGCTTATAAATACCAGGTACCGATTTTCCTTGAAACAGATGAAGCACATGGACGGCAGCTAACGGAAGCCGCAGCATCCGCAATCAAGGAGCTATCCGGCACCATTTATGTGCCAGGCGGTAATGGAGCGGTTCCCCAAGCCTCGGTCGAGGAAGTCTTCGGGAAAAAACGCGTTGTGCGTCTATCGGGCTGGGATGGATACGACACCTCCAACCAAATCGCAACCTACATGGTCGAGCGCGGGCTGCTGTCCCCTTCCACCATATGCCTAGCCTCCGGAGCGCCTGACCCCAAAGGCGTTGATGCGCTGGCCGGCGCAGCGCTCGCAGGTAAAGCTGGCGGCGTAGTGCTTCTGACAAATGCAAATCCAAGATTTGGAAGCATAAGCACAACGACAATCGAAGGCGCAGACTCCGAAGGCACATCCGCATTCCTTCCTTCCCATGCCAAGGATGTGGAGCAAGCCTATATCTTGGGCGGAAAAGCAGTCATGCCCGCCGAATTGCAACAGAGAGTCAACGACATATTGGATTAGACAAAAGCCGTCGCGTCATCAAAATTTGAAATCATACACAAAGCGGGCCCATTGCAAATAACAATGGGCCCGCTTCACAGAATGCGACAACGGCCAAAATCACGTACAAGCCAATTGCTCGTACGTTCTACTTCTTCCCTTGCACCGCGCGACCTATCGACTTCAAGACCTCTCGGCGGGCGGTACCAAAAGGAGCAATAGGGTCGATGATCTTGCGCAGCGGGCTGTCGTCGGACACGGCGCACTCATGGTCGTCAATTGCCGACGGCGGCACGGCGGGCGCGGGCATGCTGGCTTTCCACAGCAGCGCCATTAGACGCTCCCGGAACGGCGTGTCGCGCGCGTACTCCCAGTACAGCTCGAAGCGATCGCAGTTCGTCATCTTCCACGGTTTTTCGAAGCCCGCGTAGTGCACGATCTTCTCGTGGCCACGCGAGTCGTTGAACGCGTCGAACACCGCCGCGGGCGCGTGCGAGAACACGTTCGCAATACGGTTGGCGCAGTCAATCATGACGTTCCAGTCGTAAGGCAGATACGTCACGCGCCCCTCGCAATGCGCGTTGAGCACGTCCTGGTCGTTGTAGATAAACCGGTCGTCGGAGGCGAACTCGAGCCACTTCTCGATGGGATGGAGCTCGCGCATGGCGCGCGTGTTCAGCGCCAGCACGCCGGCCTGGAAGTATGCATACGGATCATGCATGCCCAGCACCTCGCGTGTGTACTTCGCGCGCTGGCCGTCCTGCATGTTCACGTTGCCCAAGAAGTCGATGTCGCGCACGGCGGCCAGCAGATTGTCGCCAAGCTCCACGTTGAACAGCTCTGACACGTCGCCCTTCACGATAAGGTCGGAATCCAGGTACAGCACCTTGTCGTAGTACGGCATGAGCTTCTGGATGAGGAAGCGGTAGTACGTCTCCACGCTGATGTGCGGGTTATTGGTAGTCAAATCATACTGGCTCACCAGGCGCGATACGTCGCAGAACTGAATGGACACGTTGTCGAAGCGGCTCGCGAAGAAATCGGTCATGAGCACGCGGTTCTCGTATGCTATATCCTTCTGCAGTACCACCACTTCGTAGCGATACTCCTTGGAGGCGTTGGCCATCATGGAATACATGGTGGTGGTGAGCATGGGCACGTAGTTGTTGTCCGCCGCGAACGCAACGGGAATCACCGGACGGAAATCGCCTTCGAGCAGCACCATTTCCGGTTCGTAATGGAAATCCGGTTGGTTGAAGTGCACGCACTGCAGCTCTTTCATCTTCCAACCCGCCCCCACGCGCTCGTGATGCAGCAGGAAGACGTTAAGCAGGCGCTCGGATAGGTGTCCCGGCGTGCGCAGGCCCTCCTTGGTGTACAAAGACATGTCTGCCGTCGCCGTGAATTCCTCCAAAATGGGGAACAACCAGGCGCAATATTCCTGGAACACTTCGCGGTGCATAATGAACATGTTGCAGAAACGTCCCATATGGCCCGCCAAGAACGTCTGCACGTCCTGCTGATATTCCGGGTGACGGCGAACAAGAATCTCCATCACGCGGTCGAGATCTTCCATGAACAGCTTCGGCGCGGCATCGTACTGCGAGCGAAGCGTTGCTTCCTCGTCCATATAGCGGCGAATATCCTGCGTACGCGTGGTGATAACGTCGAAGCCACGCACCGCTGCACGAATGGAATCGTCATCCAAGGCGTAACGTTTTTGCGACAAGCTATCGATGAATTCATCGATGACCTCGCCGAACTCGTTTTCCTCGTGCTCGGTGTCGCTGAAATCGAAATAGCGGCGATAATGGCAGAAGCCGTAGTACTCGGCATCCACGTTCTTCCATGCCCAGTATTGCGCCGTGAGCTCACAGTACTGCGGATTGAGCTCGGAGATGTTGTCGCCCTCATCGTCATGCAGCGCCCAGTCGAAGCGCTGGCCCGCAGCCGCTGCGCCTACCTGCACCGGCTGCAGCACGTTTCCATCGAACAGGTCCACGTTTTTGTGGGCGGACACGAAGATCCGCACGCGCTGCGCATCCCAATCCGCACGCTGAATGGCATGGCGCACGTCGGCCATGTGGTTGCGCGCCGCCAAGTAATACTCGCGATACGTGGGACTTTCGGAAGCGCCTTTGCCCAACAGCTCCTTGGCTTTGGCGTACCACGCAGCCACGTCAGACGCACGCATGGCATCCACGTCACCGGCCTGCAGCAAGGCATACGCGCGATCGCGCACGAAACGATGAACGTGCGCAGCGAACTCAACCGCGTCAACGGCGTCATATGCAACATCGGCAGCAACCAACTTGTCGGCATCGGAAACACGCTCAAACCACTCGTTGGCCAGACTATAAATCACACGCGCCTTAAAGCCTTTGGCGCAAGAAAGGACGACCTCATCTCCCATGGATTGAGCATAAGAAATTGCCGCATCGTAGCAATCGCGAATCTGTCGAGCGGAACGCCCAAACGACTCAACCGACAGCATATCGCCACTCGTAACACCACGACCAATAAAATATTTATATCCAACGATGTCGTTTCGCGTGATTTCCGTCTGCATCAGGCTTGCAACAACTAAATATTCGTATCCATCCTCAGCACGCTCAAGACGAGCGCCCGTCATGCGAGCGTAGGCAGCCTTTAACAGCGAAGCGCGATACAGGCGGTGATGAGCATTCCAGTCCCTTTTGTAGCCAAACGACGGGTCGAAGACCGTTTGCAATGCATCATATCGAGTTAAATTCGGAGCATCGTGATTTGCCCATTTTTCAAACCCCGCCGCCATGCCATTGGACTTTTCGCCATCCTCGCACACAATGCCGAAATGGACAACGTCGGCATTCGTTTGCTCGGAAACCCCCGCCAACGCGGAAAGCACGCCCGGGCACAGCTCATCATCGGCATCTAAAAACGTAACGAAATCGCCTTCGCAAGCCTTTACGCCAGTTTTCCGTGCAAGGTGCAAGCCCTCATTCACCGATTTGCCGATCACGACGAATCGACCATCGTCTTGTGCGTAGCTCTGCGCAATTTGAAGACAATCATCGGGGCTTGCATCTACAACAACAATCGCTTCCCAATCGGCGTAGTCCTGAGAGCGAACGCTCTCCAAACATGCCGGCAAATATTCGGCGTTACCATACGCAGCAATCACAATAGAAAAACGAGGCATGAGCCCAAACTCCTTCGTCTAGATCACCGGCGGGACTTCATCCCATGCGGGAACGTCCTCGCCCTCAAGGCGAATCGCCTTCGCCAGCAGGCTTTTGTCCAGCTTCCCATAATGATCAAGGTCGCCGAAGAACGTCAGACCGGTGACGTAGGCGCCGTAACGCTGGATGTAGTAAATGGCGTGCGACACGCTGTCAAGGTCCTGCGTATCCTCGAGCAGCATAAGGTTGCCCGAGCCAGCAGCCCAAACGCCGCAGGTCAGCGCATCAAACGGATCCCACACCGACGCAACCATCAGGTTGTAGCCGTCCTCGGGAACCGGCATAGCGTGATTGCGCATAACCCAGTCGTTAAGCCATTCGTTGTTGTTGTACGGGCCGGAATCCGCGAACTCTTCGACATCGGCCCTCATGCCCATAATCACGTCATACCCCTCGGGCTTGCGATCCAAGTCGTTGGGGTATAGCACGCGCTTGATGTCCGAACCTTCGATGGTCGAAGCCACTGTGACGGCCGATTCGCGGCCCTCGTCGATGAACAGGATGGGGGCGCGCAAACCATACAACACCGGCAGCGCCGACACCAAGTGCCCCATCTCATCGGTGCCCGCCACAAACGCCAGATCACCCCATGCTTCGCCCGTCACCCTTGGCGCACGCTCGAACACGCGCAAGCCCATCTGCACGGGGCTCTCGCCCGTCAACAGCTCCAGCTGGGCATCAGGGCACGTGGCACGCAACGACTCCTGGATACGCACGACGTCCATGCCGGCCTCGCCTACCACCACCATGCGCGCCGGCGCAAGCTCGCGCAGCGCGCGTGCGGTGATGTCGGGCACCGATGCAGGCTTGAACAGCAACAGCGGTGCAGAGCACAGGCTGGCCACACCCGTAGCCGCCGCGGCCGCCGGCACGGAATCGCCCTGCGCCAGCACCACGGTACCGCCCGCGCCCAGCGGGCGGCCCTCCATCAGCTTCGCCGCCGTACCATAGCGGTCATCACCGGCGATAGCCGTGTAGCTTGCCGGATCGGGCACCTTCGGGCTTTCCAACAGCTTGAACACGCGCTGCTCGGACTTCGAGCTGCCCTGGTGACCACCCAGAATGCTGTAGGTACGGCACACCTCCTTCGCGTCGCCGATCATACGCGTATGACCCTTCTCAATCCAGATGGCGCGGTTGCACATACGCTCAATCTGTGCGTTGTTGTGCGAGACGATCAGCACCGTGACATCATGCTCCTTGATAAGCTTGGTGATGCGGCGCTCGCACTTCTGCTGGAACATGAAGTCGCCGACGGACAGCACCTCGTCAACGATAAGGATTTCCGGCACGATGACCGTGGCAATGGCGAACGCGATGCGCGCCACCATGCCCGACGAGTAGTTCTTCATGGGCATGTCCAGGAATTTCTCGACCTCGGCAAATTCCACGATCTCGTCGAAGTGCTGATCGATGAATTTGCGCGAGTAGCCCAGCAACGCGCCGTTGAGGTACACGTTTTCGCGTGCGGTCAGCTCCATGTCGAAGCCGGCGCCCAGCTCGATGAGCGGCGCGATGTTGCCGTTGATGGCGCACGTGCCCTCCGAGGGCTCCAACACGCCAGCGATGATCTTCAGCATGGTGGACTTGCCCGAGCCGTTCGTGCCGAGAATGCCGAACACATCGCCTTTGCGAACGGTGAACGACACATCGTCAAGCGCGCGGAACTCCTTGAACATCAGCTCTCGACGCGCCAGGGCGATGGCGTATTCCTTCAGGCTGTTCAGCTGCTCGTTGGCCATGTTGAACACCATGGACACATGGCTGACATCGACCATAACCGGACGCGTGTCCAGCTCAGAATCCTGCTCGACAACGTCGCCGAGCGGAGATGTGTTGACGTTTTCTGGCATAGGGACCGCCTAAACGTAGAGGATGAACTTCTTCTCGGTACGCTTAAACACCAAGAAGCCGATTGCAAACGTGATGAGCGCCATGGCAAGGCATACAAGGTTTTCCTTGATGCCCGGCCACTGGCCGTACATGGCGATGTCGCGGAAATACACCACGTAGTGATACATGGGATTGTACGCCTCCGCCGCCTGCATCCAGTCGGGCAGCAGCGTGACCGGGTAGAACAGCGGCGTGGCGTAGGTCCACGCCGTGATGACGACGCCCCACAGATGGCACACGTCGCGGAAGAAAACGGCCAGCGCGGACAGCAGCATGCCCAGACCGCTGCAGAACAGCAGCATGTAAATGAGCAGCAGTGGCAGCGCCAGCAAGTTCACCGTGGGCGCAATGCGGAAAAACACCATGACAACGATGACGGCAATCAGCGAAATGGCAAAGTTCACCAGTTGGAACAGGACTTTTTCCAACGGGAAGATCATCTTTGCCACGCGAATCTTTTTGATAAGCGGCGCGGATTCCAAGATAGAGGTCATGGCGCCGCTGGTGGAGTCAGCCATAAGAGCGAACAAAACGTTGCCCAAAATCAGGTACATGGGGAAGTTCTCAACGTCGCCGAATTTCAGCACGTTGGTGAACACCGCCGCCAGCACGCACATCATGAGCAACGGGTTGAGCACCGACCACAGCACGCCGAGCACGCTGCGACGATACTTCAACTTAAAATCTTTCGACACCAGCGAGGAAATGGTGAACCAATTCCTCCTCAGCGACGCATCATTAAGCGAAAACGACATATCGCCCCTATCAAGAAACGTAAATGCAAGTTTGACTTCCCTATGATACCTTACGGCACGCATGCAGTCTTTGTCGCATCAAAACCTCAGAACGGCATCGCAGTTGCATACGGCTAGAATAGAGGGCGAAAAGAGCCGGAAAACGCCCGCGGAAACGAAGGAGCGCGCATGCAGGCAAGCCCTTGCGAACACGACATAGTATCGATCATCATTCCTGCTTACAACGCCGAGGCAACCATACGAACAGCTATTGAGAGCGCCTTGAGACAGACATGCGGCACGCTCGAGGTCATCGTGGTCGATGATGGGTCCACCGACGCGACGCAAACCGTCACGGCAAAGTTGGCGCAAGAAGACAGCCGCGTTCGTTTGGTGGCGCATGACGGCAACAAGGGACGCCTTGAGGCGCGACGCACGGGCATCCAGGCGGCGCGCGGCGAGTTCTGTCTGTTCGTTGACGCAGACGACACCATCGATACGCGCACTATCGAGACCTGCTTCACGCAACGTAACGCCAGCGGGCGCGCTTACGACATCGTGCAGTTCGGGTTCGATATCCGCTACACGCAGCCCGGGTTCGACGACGACCGTGCGTTCACCGAGCACTACTGCCAGCCGCCAAGCGATACGTGCTTCGGCGCCGATATCACGCACCTGATCTTCCGCCAGCGCCGCGCACCGTGGAGCATGTGCGGCAAACTGTTCCGCGCCAGCATTCTCAAACGCGCTATCGAGTACATCCCCGCACAATCGCTGACGCTGGCCGAGGATGCATGCATCTGCTTCATCGCCACGTACTTCGCGCAAAGCTACAAGGGCTTGCCTGAGTTTCGCGGATACCGTTACAACATCGATATCGGTGGCTCGAAGGCCATCGAGCGCACACTTGACCTGGGGCATTTCGAGCAGCTGTGCAACTACGCCGGCGCCATGGGGTGCATCCACGCATTTTTGACCGCCATGCCCGATGGGCACGCGTACCGCGAGGATTTCGAAACGGTGAGGCGCGAACACCTGGACGGGAACGTTATCAAGCTGTTCGAAGGTATGCGCGCAGCGGACCGGCCGCGATGCTTCCAACTGCTATGCGAGCACTGGGGCGGCGCCGATGTAGTAGCGCGCCTGGCGCAGCGCTGCTGGGACAAGCCGCACGAGTGCCTGAAAAGCGTGGACCCGCGCATCTCGACATCGACGACCGCACAGGCCAGCAAGAGCATCGGGCTGTACCATTACCGTCTGCACACCGGCGGAGCCGAAATGGTCACCACCAAGCTTGCGAACCTGTGGACGGCCATGGGCTACGAGGTGGTGCTGTTCACCGACGAGCCCACCGACGACGGCGACTACCCCCTGCCCGCCGGCCTTGAACGCGTGGTGCTGCCCGACTTCCGCGAAACCACGCGCGAGAACTACCTTGCGCGCGCGAAAGCGCTGGCAAGCGCCGTGGAAGCGCACCGCATCGACACCATGGTGTACTGCCAATGGATCAGCCCCATCTTGCCGTGGGATATGCTGCTGCTGAAAAGCCTGGGCGTGCGGTTTTTGGTGCACACGCACAGCACGTTCTTGTCGATTTACGCGGAAGATCACTATTTGGAAACCGTGCTGTGCGCCGCTTACCAGTACGCCGACGGCATCATCACGCTCAACCGCACCGACCGGGAATATTGGAGCGCCATCAACCCAAACACATGGATGGTGCAAAACCCGCTGACGCTGGCACCGGATCGCGATGGGCGTGCAACACTGGAGGACCATCGCATCGTGTGGGTGGGACGCCTTTCGCTGCACGACAAGAAGCCCACCGAGGCGCTGCGCGTGCTGGCCTACGTGCGCCAGGTGGTGCCTGATGCCACGCTGCAGTTCGTAGGCGCAGACAACGACCTCGTTTCAGCGAAGACCATTCGCGACATGGTGGCTGAACTGGGGTTGGAGGACTGCGTCGAGTTCGTTGGTGAAGTGGTTGACGTGGCGCCATATCTGCGGAATGCCAGCGTATATCTGCTAACGTCGAAGTACGAAGGCTATTGCCTGACGTTGGCCGAAAGCAAAGCCGCGGGGGTTCCCTGCGTGATGTACGAGCTGCCCTATCTGTCGCTCGTCGAAGGCGAACGAGGAATCCGCGCCGTGCCGCAAGGGGACGCGAAAGCCGCAGCGTGGGCGATTTGCGACCTGTTCGCGAATAAAGAGCGCCTGCAAGCTGCCGGCGACGCCGCGTTCTCCCATGCACATGAGCTGTGCGCCTACGACTATGAGGGAGCGTGGCGCAAGATTTTCGCCGCGCCAGCGGGTGCGGGCGCTGGCGCACACGAAGACGTGGGCACATGGACGCCGACAGACGTGTTCGCCCATGCGATGGACCTGGCGCACACCAAGCAAGCCGAGGAGATTAACTGGCTACACGGCGAAATCGAGCGCCTGCAGCGAGAACGCGATGAAGCCGTCCACAACGCCGAGCAGAAGGCCGCAGAAGCAGGCGAGCTAGCAAGCTCCACCAGCTACAAAGTTGGCAAGGCCATCATGGCCATCCCCTGCACACTGAAGGACAAGCTGCGGGGACTGCGAGGTTAAACGGGCCGCGTTTAACCTCGCGAACGGCTAATCTTGTCCAGAGCAATATCCGGTAGCAACGGGCGCATGCGCGCCACTGAAAGAAAATGGCGATGCGCCTGTGCCCGGGATGCGAACAAATAGTTGGACTGGATCGGTCCGGTTAGGTGGAGCGGGAAGGGCAAATTTTCGGCACGTTTCCTTCAATTTCGAAACCGAAGGCGAACCCGCGCCCTTTTGGGCAACCGGGTTCGCCTTCTTTAAGCTTGATGCTAGATCCAAGCGCAGCTATCGCAGCACGTCCTTAATTTCGCTACTTACACTCGAAGGCATGACATACGTGCCGCCAGGAATCGCAACGTCTTGCACTGCTCCGGCGTACTTTGCAAGAAACGCAACGTCCCCGTTGGAATCCGTCCCCTTGATTGTGCAGCCGTTCTCGGAATCGCCCAGGTCAGCACGCGGATTCGTCAGCAAAATGACGCTACCGGTCTTGCCCGCCAGCGCGGCACCCGCAAGGGCATCAAGGCCCTTTGGGTCCGGAGCGCCGTTGGCAACGCACGGATTCGCGGCGCTCAGCAGGCCTTTCTCAACCAGGTAATGGGCAATCTGGTTGGACGTGTCGTACCCTGTTTCGCCCGCCAAACGAGCGCCTCCGCGCAAACCGCCGATCGCCCCCTCGGCCGACTCCTCCGACACCGCGCCATGCCCGCCCGCAACGAAAACGCTCGCAGCGGCATACGCACCAGAACCCGTCAAAAGCGACAACGCCTCAGCCGTCAGATGCCGGTCTTTGCTGGTATCGCCATCGGTCTGCAGGAAGATGGGGGCCTTGTGGGCATACGCGAACGAGCTCATCGAAAGCGCGTCCTGGAAATTCTGCCCATACGCAATCACCGCGAAATCGCAGCTGCCACCGAGCGCCTTGATCTTCTGCGCACACGCAACGGACGTATCGCACGCCGCCTCGCCGAACACGCGCTCTTCAACCGTGCAACCAGCCTCTTTCAGCTGGCTTTCCAAATCGGCCGGAATTGTCCCGGTACCGCCGATCACGTACGCCTTCTTGGCACCGATCTGCTGAATCGCATCGGCAGCAACGGGCGAAAGGCTGTAGCGATTCGTCAGCACGATAGGCGCGTTCAACTGGCCGGCAAGGCCCGTGGCGCTCATAGCGTCCGCGAAGTCATCATCGCGTGCGATCACCACATACTCGCTGCTACCGCCCTGCACCGCCGCGCGCGCGATCAGCGCCGCAGTATCGGCCGCTTCCTCGCCGGCAAGGCGGTACACGACATCTTTCTCGACGGTGAAGCTCTTCGCAATCGTTCCCGAAAAATTACCAAGGCCTTCGATAGTTGCAACCGCCGGTCCGGGGACATCGCCGCCCGCATACGACACGCAATAGTCAACACCCTCCTGCAGCGTCTTCCCGTTGAACGTCAACTTCGTCGCAGGGCTGCTCGGCTCGTCGGCCAAAAGCTGCGAAACCTCAACGTCCGTCGCCGCGATATCGGCCGGCGAAATCGTGAACGGAATCTCGCACGTGCCGGGATACGCCCCCGTGCCCGTTATCCTCACCACGGCCGCGCCGGCATCGACGTTGTTGTCGTATGTCACGCTATACGAGCCTTCGGGAAGAGAAGAGGACACCTTCGGCTTGATGGCAGACCCCGTATAGATGAACTCGTCGGCTTCAAGCTGGAACATATTGGCGTTGATGTTCGCCTTCGCGTTATACGTCGCGGCCTTGTTCGCGGGGATCTCGTTGGTCGAATACTCCGCGCCGGTCTTGGCGTCGATCCACTTTCCATCGGGGTCGCCCGCCGGATTCGGGAACTCGGCAATCGCGAACTTCGGCCCCACAGTGATGGCGCGAAGAGAGTCGCAGCCAAGCAGGAAAAATTCGGTGTCCTCAGCAACCGAAGTATCGAACGACGACAAGTCGAGGGCTTCGAGCGAAGCGCAGTTCTTGAATACGCTTGCCAACTCCTTCGCAGAAGAGGTGTCGAAATTCGTAACATCAAGCGCCCTCAAACCCGCGCAGGCGTTGAACATGCCCGTGAACGACACCCCTTTCGAAGTGTCGAAATGCGAAACGTCGAGCGAAGTTAAGCTGCCGCAACGATGGAACATGCTATTGAAATACCGTACGTTCGACGTGTCGAACCCGGAAACATCAACCGATTTCAGCGCATCACAAGCCTGGAACATACAATCAAGGTCTTCCGCGCCCGAGGTGTCGAAGTTTGAAACATCGACCGATTCCAGGTTGGTACACAGCTGGAACATACGCTCGAAGGTTTGAACCTTCGATGTGTTAAAGCTTGTCAGGTTGACGTTTTTCAAGCTTTCGCAGCGGGCGAACATCATGAGCATGCTGGTCACGTTCGATGTGTCGAAACCGGAAAGGTCAATGGTCTCAATCGATGAGCACATGTTGAACATCTGCTCCAACGACGTTACCTTCGAAGTTTCGAAACCCGAAAGATCGACCTGCTTCAACTGGCCGCGCATCGAGAACATGCCGGTAAGATTGGTCAGCTGCGGCGCCTTGAAACCCGACAAGTCAACCGACTCCAAGCTGTCGAGCATCGCGAACATCGAGAACATGCTTGTGACTCTCGGCGCGGATATGCCGGACATATCGATGCTTTTCAACGATGCATTTCCGGAAAACATCGTGGTAATTTTCTCCGCGCTCGAAAAATCAAGCATGGAAAGATCGACCGACGTCAAGCTTGGGCAATCCGCAAGGGGAAGCCACTGAAGTCCTTTACCTCCGACGTATCAAGGCCGTTAAGGTCGACCGTTTCAAGCGCGGCCGAATAGCTAAACATCCCATTGGCAACCGTAGCTTTTACCGTTCCCTCGAAACGGACGCTCTTCATCACCTTCTTATAGCGATACCAAGGAGCCACCTTGGCATCGCAATCACTGCCTCACGCAGCAAGCGTGCCGATCTGCGCGCCATTAGACGGACGAACGACCAGGCAATAGTTCTCGTCGACAGACCACTCGCATGTTCCGAACTCGTACCAAACGCCCAACGGAGCAGCAGAGCTAGCATACGGTTCAAGGCCGGCGCCACCGGCTTGCTCCGACTCCTGCACTTCCGCAAAAGCAGAAACCTGGGCGACCGGACAAAGCGAAACGACAAGCGACGTTGCAACCATCACTCGCCCAGCGCGGCTAAATCGACCATCACCCATACCAAACCACCTTTCCCTTGCATTCACGCACATGGCTTTGAGGTTATTCGAAAAGCCGGTGAACGATAGCCGAAAAGCCCGAGTTTTCGGTAGCTGGAAAGCTGTTTCGCCACTTGAAGCGCCAATTTAACGTTCACGCAGCAAAACGGCGCGATGGCGACATTGCCCCATTACAACAGTCTTCAGACGCCACGTTGCAAACGTTTCAGTAATCACGGGAACGGCATGCCCAACAACCTATTGGCTATCTTCAGGATGCTGATTCTAGCAGCATGAGCACTTTCGCACGGAAAGACGACAGCATCCACGCTGGCCGCATAGCTGGTACAAAGAAACTTCCGCATCCCCCTTCAAACCAAATCGCTTGCTATATGCTTGAAAGCGGTCTGCTTTCCGCGGATACGGTGACGCTCGCTTGCGGCGCCGAGGAAGCCCGCGGCCTAGATGCTTTAGCGGGGGCTGCGCTTGCCGGTAAGAACAGCGGCCCTATACTGCTCGTCAACGCCCAACAGGCCTTCGGCGATACCAGTCTGCAAACGATAAAGGGGGCCGATTCCGAGAGAACCGCAGCGTTCCTAGATTCGCATGCTGACGCGGTGTATTGGATCGATGTGCTTGGAGGCGAATATGTAATGCCGGAATCGCTGATCGAAAACATCCGGACAATCATCCGTTAGCGGAGCATCAATCCTTGAACACCAGCGAGCACAGTTGCTTAACTGTGCTCGCTTTTCTATCTGACCTGCTAAAATGAAGCTATCCGATGCTGCATTTTCCGGAAGGGAGAAACAATGGGGCACCACGAGAGTCTACGACACCGCGTCTTTGGGAAAAAACTCGGCAAACTGCTGTTGGCAAGCATCACGGCCATCATGCTATGCATGCCCCAAGCGCCTGCGTTTGCAATGCCGCAAAGCCTATCCGACGGCAACACGGAAAACGAGCCTTGCGGCTATACAGCGAATGGCGACATAAACGCTAATGCGGACATGAATCGTACGGTTTGGGTGTCTCGCAAAGGCACAAAATACCATTACAGCTCAACATGCTCCGGCATGAAGAGCCCAACCGCCATGACACTGCAGCAAGCACTCGATGCCGGCAAATCACCATGCAGCAAATGCGTCCACGAGAAGCCGGTTCCTGACCCCGAGCCTACGCCAACGCCAGACCCCTCTCCAACCC
>ERZ1034984.1683-NODE-1683-length-19747-cov-30.498629_pt1 | contig 19747 bp, 24 predicted proteins | sample MGYA00520589_ERZ1034984 | MGnify/ENA primary metagenome ERZ1034984 (study PRJEB33766, sample SAMN09781790) | gut metagenome | biome: gut microbiome | host: Homo sapiens | place: Madagascar | study: EMG produced TPA metagenomics assembly of the PRJNA485056 data... | reverse complement strand
GTCGGCAGTCGGTCTATTTCAAGCGCGGTGACAAAATTGCCCAGCTGGTCGTTCAACCGGTCTTGTATCCGGAGCTCACGATCGTTCATCAACTGCCGGATACCCCGCGTGGGATTAACGGCTTCGGGAGCACGGGCAAATGAGCCGCGTTAAAATCGTCCTGACTGCCGAGCAACAGCAGCTCGCGGCAGATAACATCAAGCTTGCCTATTGGTATGCCAACAAAGCGGTCAAGCAGCCCGCGATCGTCGCAATCGGCATGGACATTGACGATTGCATTTCAACCGCGCTCGAGGCGTTATGCACTGCCGCCGCGAAATACGACCCGATGTGCGGTGCGAAATTCTCGACGTTTTATCATATCCACGTATGGAGCGTGTTCCGGCGGGAGATCGTTGCCGCCAATCGGTTGTCGCGGCGGGAATCCCTCAATACCGTGTCGCTCGATATTCCGGTCTGCGACGGCGGCGGGCAGATTGTCACGCTCGCGGATGCAATACCCGCCAAGCAGCCGGATGTCCTCGAGATGGTCGCGGATGCAGAAATCACGGAGCAGATCCTCCGCGCCGCCAGTGAGCAGCCGGAGAAATGGCGCGATGCGTTCAATGCCTGTATCCTCGACGGCAGGAGTTATGCGAGTTACGCTCGGGATAATAAGCGTATCGGGACACTGCAAAATGCCCGCGTGTGCGCGCTGAAGGCGGCGAAAGTGGTATATGCGCAGATGGTGGCGGCAAATATAATTCGGAGGTGAAACACGTGAAACCGGAAAATGTGCTTGAAATTATGAGCAGGCATCGGGAAAATGTCAGCAGATGCGCCTATCTGCGCGTCGAAATCAGCGAGACGGAAAAAGCAATTGAAGCCGCCAAGGCAACGGCGATCGAGGATGCAGCCGTCCCCGGCGCACAGCGCTTAACCGGTATGCCACGCGGCGGAAAGATCAGCAATCCCACCGAGCAGGTCGCAATCATGTTTGCCGCCGGAAAAAACCCCGAATGGATTCAGACGATGGTAAACGACCTCGCCGATATGCGCCGCGAATATAATATCCGGTTTGCAAATGCCCGCCGCGTCGAAGCGTGGCTCGGCAGTCTCAATGCCCGCGAGCGCTGGGTGGTTACCGGTCAGGTGATCGACGGCATGACATGGCGGGAGCTGATGCGTGAGTTCGAGCAAAAATTCGGCGAGCCGCGAACCAAGCGCAACCTTCAAGCCCTCAAAATGCGGGCAATGGAAAAGGTCTATCGCGTCGCGGGCTGAAATTGCACGGTTTTTTCACCTTTTTTTCATCTTTACAGCGCCTTTTGTTTGTGCTATACTATAATCAGCGAGAGGCGGCGGGTTTGCCGCGTATCGCAAACAGCCGTTTGTAGCGCCGGTTGTTTCCAAAAGGCAATCATTTCGATTGCCTTTTTTCTTTTTGGTGTGCGTCGCGGGGGTTCTTTTTTCCTCCTACCCCACGGCTGCGGGAGAGCTCATTTGTATAAGCAGGACGGGGGCAGAGCTCGAAAAGCAAGGGGGAGCAGGAGGAAATCATGAGAAAATATGGTATGCCATATATGGGCAGCTCGCGGCAGGTGCAAAACATCAAAAGCGCGTTGTCGAGCGCCTATATGCCCCCAAACGGCAGCTCGATATGATTAAGAAGCGCTTGCAGATACAAGAGATAATGGCAATATGAAAAATATGTCCATGGGTAAAATAGCTATTGACAATACACCAAAAATGGTGTATAACAGTCAATAGGAGGTGGGCAAATGATAGATTACAGCGGGCTGTGGGTGCAGCTCAAAAAAAATGGTTGGAATACAACCAGAATCCGAGCTGAAGGATTGATTGGCGAAGCTACATTAACCGCAATCAGAGCAGGTAACCCGATTGGTGGGAAGACAATCGAGCGATTGTGTAGTGTGCTGGGTTGTCAGCCGGGAGATTTGATGCAGTGCATTAAAGAGGAGGGGCAATCGCGTGTATGATCGGTTAAGTTACGGAACAGGGGAAGAGCTGTGCGAGCAAATGTCCCGCGAATGTGATACAGCTATACTTGCATTTTCTACAGGCAAAGATAGTATTGGAGCATGGTTGCAAATGCGGCGGTACTTCAAGCGGATTATACCGTATTATTGTTATACTGTGCCCGGGCTAGCGTTTGTCGAAGATAGCTTGAAATATTATGAGGATTTTTTTGGATGCCATATTTACCGTTTACCGCATCGATCGTTTTATCGGTTTTTGCGATATATGGTATTTCAATCGCCGGAACACGTAACCAAAATCGAAGCGCTTGATGTGCCTGGAGAAGAATATGATGATAGCACAGTAGGCGATATTATAAGAGATGTAGCGAAATTACCGGCGGCGTGTTATGTTGGTACTGGTGTTAGGATGGCAGACAGCCCAATGCGCCGAATAGGTATTAAGACACATGGTGCGATTAACCATACAGATAAGCGTTTTTACCCTGTGTATGACTGGAAAAAAGAACGTTTGTTAAATGAGATCGATGCGGCAGGGGTAAAATTGCCGATTGATTATGAATTGTTTGGTAGAACATTTGATGGACTTGATTACCGGTTTTTGAAACCGTTATCTGAGAGATTCCCGGAAGATTACAAAAGAATCCTTACGTGGTTTCCGCTTGCAGATTTAGAAATTTTTCGGCGTGAAAAAATGAAGCCGATGATTTAGGAGGAAATATGGGATATTGGGATAATAAAGAGCCTAAAAAGGCGGCAGCCCAAGAAGATCTAACCCTTGAACAGATTGAAAGTGGAACGCTTGATGAGCTAAGTGAGGTCGAAAAATCATTCCGCGAGCGAATGGCGAATGAGAATAAGCGATTTCGCGATATGTGCGATACAGAATATTGGGTGGCGGTTTGCTTTACAAGCCGGGAACAAAAAGAAGAGTTTCTCCGCTCGCTTGACCTGCCAATAGAAGAAAAGTATATTGATGGTCGGGAAATGGCGAGGAAAATAAACAGGGCGATCAAAACACCAGACTTGAAGTTTGCTAAAATTAGCAAGCCGAACAAATCGTTAATAGACAGAATCAGGCGTATGGATTAAAAATCCGTACGCTTGATTTTACGTTTCATTCCTTTGAAAGGGGGTGAATTAGATGGGCGTTATCCGTAGAGCAGTTAATCGTGTGCGTGGTTTCTTTGGCAGACGCACTGCATCGCGTAGTGTACAGACTGCATCGCGCGCTAGTTCGTCTAACTCTTAAACGACTGTGCCCCATGGATGCACAATCGTTTCAAAAAATGGAGGTGTATTCATGGGGCGACCAAAAAAGCAAATTGATTTAGACACGATTCGCGAATTGGCGAGCGAAAATAACAGTGTTTCGGACATTTGCCGTGCGATTAAAATTGCGCGGCAAACTTTTTACAACTCTTCGGAAGCTCAGGAAGCATATGAAGATGGGCGTGCGGATATGCGGATAAACTTAAATCATTGGCAATGGCAGGCAGCGCGAAATAACCCGCAAATGCAAATCCATTTGGGCAAATTTATTCTTGCACAAAATGATGCGCAAGAACGCGAACATGAAAAACGGAGCAAAATTATTGTACACCCAAATGGTGATATTGAGGTGCAATAATGGGCGATATTATTGCTAAGAAGTTTGTCCAGATTTCGGCTGATATACATAAAATGGACCATGCGGAATATATGTTAAAGGGCGGACGCGGGTCTACAAAGTCAAGTTTTATTTCTATTATGATTGTTCTCGGGCTTTTGATGGATGAGAATGCGAACGCTATAGTATATCGCAGAGTTGGTAACACAATTAAAGACAGCGTATATGCGCAAATCGCATGGGCGATTGATATGCTTGATCGGAATGATGAGTTTGTATTCAAAAAATCACCATTTGAAATAATACGACTTGAAACTGGACAAAAAATTATGTTTCGAGGCGCAGATGACCCTATGAAATCCAAGTCAATCAAGCTAGTAAAGGGATATTTCAAATATCTTTGGTTTGAAGAATTGACGGAATTTCGGAGTATGGAAGATATACGATCAATAAAACAATCTATCCTTCGTGGTGGGGAAAAGACAATAACATTTTATAGTTACAACCCACCTAAAACGATGTTAAATTGGGTAAATGAGGAAAGTCTACGCCATCGTGAAGATAGGATTGTGCATGAAAGTACATATCTAGATATAATTGAAGAACATAGGGATTGGTTAGGTGATTCGTTCATTCGCGAAGCAGAAGCAGTTAAGGCGACCAACGAGCGCGCCTATCGCAACGAGTATCTGGGCGAGGTCACCGGCACCGGTGGAACGGTCTTCGATAATTTGGAGCTGCGCGCAATCCCTGATTCGGAGATTGCAACCTTCGGGACGTTTTATAACGGTCTGGACTTCGGATTCGCGGTCGACCCCGACGCGCTGACGCGCTGGGCATACGACCGGCATTCGCGCAAGCTCTATGCAATCGCCGAGTATTATGGCTCGCATACGTCGATCGATACGCTTGCAGATAAGATTCGTTCAATCGCAGGACGTGAACTCGTGCGCTGTGATTCAGCCGACCCGCGGATGATTGCGGAGCTTAAGCGCCGCGGCATCAATGCGATCGGCGTAATCAAGGGCGCGGGCAGCGTCGATCACGGTATGCGCTGGCTGACCGATCAGGGCGCAATTGTCGTCGACCCCAAACGCACCCCCAATATTGCGCGCGAGTTCAGCAGATACGAGTATTTGCAGGATAAGAGCGGCAATTTTCTCGCCGCGTATCCGGATAAGGACAATCATTGTCTCGCTGGAGATACACTGGTTATGCTCCCGAGCGGCGCGGAACGAATCGATCAACTAATTGGGAAAACCGGCAAAGTCATTTGCTATGATGAAACAAATCAGCGAGCGACAACGGCTCGCTTTTTTGATGTTCGACAAACGGGCATCGAGGAAATCTATGAAATCGAGCTGGATGGTGGGCGCGTTTTGCGCGCAAGCGGCGAGCATCCGGTTTTAACCCGCCGCGGCTGGATTCCGGCAAGAAATCTATCGGAAGATGATGAAATCATGGAGGTAACATGGTAGTTCGCTACATCGATAATGGCAAGCGCGAAGCTGTGCAAACAGAATGCGTTCGATTTATTCGCGTAAAACGCATTCGGAGAATGTCGGCTGAGCCCGTCTACAATATGGAGGTCGAGCAGTACCACAATTTCGCCGTCAACGGCGGCTTGATTGTGCATAATTGTATCGACTCCGGACGCTATGCCCTGGAGCCGGAAATCAGCCGCCGCGTTGCAACCACGCGATCGGATATCTATTAACGAGGTGATACATATGATCAGGCGCGCCAAGCGCTATCTTGTGAATGGTATGCCCACGGATGAGATGCTGCGCAGCGTCCTCGCCGAGCACAACCGCGATGTGCCGCGCTTGCATAAGCTGCGCGATTATTATCTGGGCAATGGCGAGATCATGCGCCGGACGCGTTCGGCAGGTCTGCCCAATAATCGCATCGCGCATCCATACGCGCGGTATATTACTTCCGTTGCAACTGGCTATCTCGCCGGTCAGCCCGTCGCCTATGCCGCCGACGATGATCAGCCCGCGCTCGACGCGATCATGGACGCGTATAGCAAGTGCTCCATTTCATCCGTCGATCTTGAGAATGCAAGGCATATGTCCATCTACGGGCGCGCCGTCGAGTATGTCCATAGCAAGACCACCGATGCCCGCAACGCGATTCCGTGCGTCGTATCGCTTCCGTCGGAGCAGGCGTTCGTTGTTTACGACGATGACTATCATGTAACGCCGCTCTTCGGCGTGTATTTCATTCAAGATACCAAGGCCGACGGAACGCCCGACGGCTTCCGGCTCTGGATTTCCGGCGCGAACAGCGTTCGCGAATGTACTATGCCCGATCTCGGCGGAACATCAATCGTAACTGTAAACGAAACACCTCACTTTTTTAACGGCGTGCCGATGATCGAGTATTGGAACGACGAGGATGAGCGCGGCGATTTCGAGTGGGTAATCGGTTTGATCGACGCTTATGATAAACTCGAATCCGACCGCGTGAATGATAAAGAACAGTTTGTCGATAAATTGCTTCTGCTCTCCGGATGTACTCTCGAAACGGACGACCGCGGGCGCGCGCCGTGGCAGCAGCTCCGCGAGGATAAAGCGCTCTGCCTGCCCGATCAAAATGCCCGCGCGGAATACCTGCAGGGGTCAATGGCAGAGACGGACGTGGAGGTGCTTCGCAGCGCGCTCGTCGCGGATATCCATAAGATGAGCATGATCCCTGATTTGTCCGACCGCGATTTCGCGAATAACGTCTCCGGTGTGGCAATGCGCTATAAGCTCTGGGGATTGGAACAGCTGACCAACGTCAAGCAGCAGTGGTTCCTTGAGGGGCTGCGTTCGCGTCTCCGGTTGTTCGCAAATTTCATCGATCTCAAAAATTCGCTCCGGCTCGACGTGGATAATGTCAAGATCACCATGACGCGCGCGCTCCCCGCGAATGTCCTTGAGTATGCGCAGCTCGCGCAGACCGCGGAAGCGGCAGGCGCAGCGAGCACCGAAACCAAGGTGCGGATGCTCCACGCGTCTGATAACTGGTCGGACGACATGGTTCAGGCGGAAGTCGATCGCATCAAGGGCGATGATTCCGTTGGCAATGTCGATGATCTGCTCAATATGCGCGATCAGGGCGCGGAGGCTGAATAATGCTGTCCGAGCGCCAGCTCGACGCGCTTATGCAGGTGTTTGACGATCGTATGCAGCAGGTCGTTGATCAGTATCTCAAGCTGATGGGCGAGCATTTGCGCGACATCGGTCAGCTAACGCCGAGCGACGTTCATAAGCTCAAGGAGCTCAAACGGATGGGCGCGAATGTCAAACGCATCAAACGCGAAATCGCAAAAGCGGCGAAAATCTCGCTTGCGGACGTGGAAAAAGTATTTGAAAAAGTCGCGGAAAGCAACGAGGCGTTCGCGGAGCAGTATTATTCGACCGATCATGAGCCGCCCGTCAAGGGCGAGGCGCAGCGATCAAAGCCGATGGAGCGCATCCTCAAAGCGCAGCTCCGCATCACCAATCAGGCCATGCAAAACCTGTCGCAGACAACGATCGTCTCCGACACCTATCGGCGCGCGATCGACGTTGCGGTCCAGACAGTTCAGGGCGGTTTGATCAGCTATAATTCCGCTATTCGCGACGCAATCAAAACCGCAGGTGCGCAGGGACTGCGCGTGAAATATCCATCGGGCTATTCCCGCCGTCTCGATAGCGCAATCCGGCAAAACGTGCTCGACGGCGTGCGCGCGGTCAATAACGATACCCTCCGACAGCTCGGCAAAGAGTATGGCGCAGACGGCGTTGAAATATCGCTCCATGCGCTGTGCGCCACCGATCATTTGCCCTATCAGGGGCATCGTTACACCAACGCAGAGTTCGAGCGCATTCAAAATAGCCTCGATCGACCGTTCGGACAGTGGAATTGCAAGCATACCATGTTCCCCGTGCTCATGAGCGCGCCGCCGATTTACGACGCGCAGGAAATCAAAGAGTATCGGCAGAAGAGCGCGGAAATGATCGAGATCGACGGGCGAACCCTCTCCCGCTATGAGTGGACGCAGGAACAGCGGAAAATCGAAACTGCAATCCGCGCCCAGAAGGATATTTCAAATCTCGCCCGCGCCGCAGGGCTGACGGACGAAGCGCGGAAAGCCTCGGCAAAGATCGATCGGCTCTATGACCGCTATGATCAGATCAGCGCCGCGGCAGGATTGGAAAAGCAGTATCCGCGCGCCTATGTGCGCGGATACCGACAAATGAAATAGGAGGAGAAACCATGCAGACGATCAACGTCCTCGGGCGCGATTATACGATCGCCTTCCGCAAAGAAGCCGAAGATGTAAAACTCAAGGAATGCGGCGCTTATTGCGATTATTCATCCGGTGAAATCGTGATCGAGGTGCTTCCGCCCGACCCGATGAATATGCGCGACCTTGCCAAGATCACGCGTCAGAAAATCCGTCACGAACTGGTTCACGCGTTCGCCTATGAGAGCGGGCTCGCAGAAAACAGCCCGTGGGCATTCAACGAGGAAATGACGGATTGGATTGCAATCCAGTTCCCCAAGATGCTCAAGGCATTCGAAACCGCCGGAGTATTGCAATAATTTCAGCATTTCGCCGCTTCCCGACCTGATCAATCGGGGGCGGCTTTTGCATAGGCGCAGACGTTTCAGGACGTTCGCGCTTTTTTTCGCGCTGATCACGCGGAAAAGTTACGCTTATTCCTCTATCGACCCCCGCAACGTCGCGGGTTATCGACGGATTCGCCGACGGGCGTTAAACGGAGGAGATAATTATGTATAATAACGACCTTTTCAAAATGAACCTTCAGCTTTTTGCGGATGAACCGCAGACCGAACACGCGCAGCAGGAAACCGCGCCGGAAACCGAACCCGCGTCGGAGCGCAAATATACGCAGGCGGAAGTCGACGCAGCAATCGCCAGCCGTCTCAGCCGCGCGAATAAAGATGCTGAAAAACGCATCGAAGCGGCGAGGCAGGAAGCCCGCAGCGAAGCGGAAAAGCTCGCCAAGATGAACGCGGAACAGCGCGCCGAGCATGAACGTCAGGAAGCGGAAAAAGCCGCTAAGGAACGCGAAGCGGAGATCACCCGCCGCGAAGCGGATATTTCCCGCCGCGAACTGATGGCAACCGCGAAAGATGAACTGTCCAAACGCGAAATCCCGATCGGATTTCACGAAATCCTGAATTATACGGATGCGGATACGTGCAACGCCAGTATCGACGCGCTCGCCAAGCTCCTTGCGGCGTATAAACAGGATGTAACAAATAAGCTACTCGCCGGTTCGGGCGTAACGCTGCGTATGGGCAGCAATCAGCCCGACCCCGACAAAATGACCGACGCGGAATGGTTTGCCTATCGCAAAGCCCAGCGTCAGCAGAAAGGATGATTAAATTATGCCTAACACCTTTATCAACGTAAAAGAGATCGCCCGCAGAAGCCTTGAACGGCTGCAGGAGAACCTTGTTTTCCCCGAGCTGATTTATCGCGATTATTCCAGCGATTTCGTCAACGGCAAGGGCGAAACGATCCAGATTCGCAAGCCCGTCGTGCTCAACGCCAATGATTTTACCTCGACCGTCACCGCGCAGGACATCGAGGAACGCTCGATCGACGTAAAACTCGATACGCTCTCCGACGTAACTGTCGAATATACCGCGGTTCAGGAGGCCGTCAATATGGGCGATGCGGCGCTCGAACGCCAGTTCATCGAGCCTGCAGCGGCGGCGCTCGCCGAGCATATCAACGCCAAGGGTCTCGCGCTCGCGCTGGATGTGCCGTATGTCTGCGGTACTGCGGGCACGACCCCTGATTCGCTCGCCGCGTTTGCAGAAGCCGCGAAGGTGCTCGATGAAAACAAAGCGCCCACCACGCTCCGCAGAGGCGTGTGGAACCCTGCTGCGATGGCGAAGTTCCGCCAGATCGGCGATATTGTCAACGCCAACAAGTCCGGCACTACCGAGGCGCTCCGCGCGGGTTCGATCGGCAACATCTTCGGCATCGACAACTATATGGCTCAGGGCGTTAAGAACTTCACCTCGGGCGTAACCGAGGCAAGCGCCGTGAAGCCGTCCGCGGGCGCGTCTGCGGGCGCGACCACGATCAGCCTGACCGGCACTGCGTTGTCCGGCAAGCTCGTCAAGGGTGATGTGCTGACCATCCTCGGCAGCAACTATGTCGTCACCGAGGATACCGCCGTCGCCGCAAGCAACGCGATTGCCAACGTCAAGATTTATCCGGCGCTGTCCAGAGCGATCACGACTGCAACCAACGTCACGATCAATGCCTCCCACACCGCGAACATGGTGTTCCATCAGAACGCGTTTGCGTTTGTTACCCGTCCGCTCGCCACGCCCGCGGGCGCTGAATCCTATGTCGTCAATGGCGACGGCCTGTCCCTGCGCGTCGTGCGCCAGTATGACATCGCGACGAAGAAGGATATGTTCTCGATGGATATCCTTTACGGCTACAAGACCATTTATCCGGAACTCGCTGTCCGCGTGATGGGCTAAGCCTATGGCGGTCAACGAGGATTATGTGCGCGAGCGCCTGACCGCGTACATCTCGCCGCGCGCGCCGACTACCCAAGCGGAGCAAGATGCGTTCGAAAACGCAGTCGAAGCGCAAATGGACTATGAAACAGCCAATTCGGCGATCGGCGCGGCTTCCGGGGTCTCGTCGATTTCCAACGACGGCGTGTCGGTGTCGTTCGATACCTCGCGCTCGAGCGGTGGCTCGTATTCCATGCAAACGATCTGCCCGGCGGCTTATGCCTATTTGTATAACGCCGGTCTGATTCGCTATTCGCTTCCGACCGCAAGGAGGCTGTAATATGTGGCTTCCGTTCGGCAATAAGACCGTTACGCTCCTGCATAAGACCGATTCCGGCTATGCCCGACATATCCTGTCGGGCTGTAGCTGGACGGATACCGAGGCTAAGAGCGCCAACGGCGATGCGATTACGCATACCATTGAGACAACCTGCCGGATTCCAGCGCCCTATCAGGCGATCCCCAAGGCAGGCGATTTGCTCATTCTCGGCAATGTCAACGCCGCCGCAAAAAATGAGATTGAACTCGTTCAGGCGCTCGAAACGGCGCGCGAAAACGGATATCAGGCATTCCGCGCCCAGCGCGTCAAGGATAATTCGCGCTCCGGCGTGCTCGCGCATTACGCGGTCACGGGGGAATAAAAACGATGAAAATCACACTTGAAATCGAATCGATCGATATCCCCGCAAACAAAATCGCGAAAAAGGTGAATAACGACCGCGGATTTTGGACATATGCCGCTGAAAAATGGCATGAACTCTACAAGCAGTATGTGCCGTTTCGCGAAGGCGTGCTTTATAACACCGTCACCATTACGCCCAAGCAGATCGTCCATACCGCGCCTTATGCGCATTATCAGTATACTGGCGCGGTTTACGGTCCTAATATCCCAATTCGCGAGCATGGACGCGTCGTGGGGTGGTATTCGCCTGTCGCGCCCAAGCATCCCACGGGCAAATCGCTCAAGTATTCGCAAGCGCAGCATTTGCGCGCCGCGAAAGAGTGGGATAAAGCCGCCGAGCCGACGCAAACGCCCAAGCTGGCAGCGCAAATGCAAGCCTATATCGACGCAGGGAGGCTGAATCTCAATGATTGATAGTATTCCCGCCGGCCTCTGGGAATGGTTCAAGAGCTGCGCGCAGATCACGCGGCTCTTTTTCAATTTCTCGGATGATAAATCCGGCGCAACAGCAATTTCCCCCGCGGGGGATACGTTACTTGAAGACTATATCGACGGGAGTCAGCGCCGCCAATATGCGTTTGACCTCGTCCGTTTTTTGCCGCTGTCGACCGCGCCTAACGATGCAAGCAATGTTGAGATGATCGAGGATGTGGAGAGCATCGTCGATTGGGCGCGCGAGCAGGATGCCGCCGGAAACTATCCGGAAATGCCGTCCGGCTGTTTTGCCGACGGCGTGCAGACGCTTGAAACATCGACCGGCTATGTGGCGATGGAGGATCAAAATATGGCGAAATACATGATCCCGTTCGCCCTGACCTATGTAAAGGAGTGATGCAAAATGGCAGAAACGAAAATCACGAAAAATCAGGTTATCCCGTTCCTTGACATTTCCGGAACGATTAACGGTGAAACGCATACGCCCCAGTGGGCGCGCATCGACCGTTCCACGATCTTTGACCTCGCGCTGAATCCGAACTCGCAGGAAACGGACTATATCAGTCTCGAAGCGCCGATCGAAGAGGTTGACAAGTATAAGCCCGAACTTCCGCAGGAAATCGCGCTGTATCGCGGCAATAAAATCTATGATTTTGTCGAGCAGATGGTTATCAATCTGCCCGTCGGCGACGCAATCCGCGTGCCCGCGCTGATCTGCTTCCCGCCGAAGCCGTCTACCGGCACCCCCACGATCGCTGCGTGGCAGGTGCTCGATTGCCGCCTGCTGCTGTCCAACTATAACAGCGTCGACGGCAAGATCACGTTTACCCTCAAGCTCGGCGGCGACATCGATAAAGGTACCGTCACGATCACCGAGGGCGTGCCCACGTTTACCAAGGCTTCAGCTTAACCATGCTGCGTCCAAATCTGGCGCAGGACGCGCCCCCGACTACATTGACGGTCGGGGGCGTTGTCTATGATATTAACGTCGATTTCAGGGCGTGGGTCGATGTTATGCGTCTCCTGCGTGATTTGATTTCAGCGCCCGCAACGATCGATCAGGCATTGCATAATGTCGAGACAATCGATCAGATCGAGGCGATCGTGTTCGGGCAGCGCATTCCGCAGCCCGCAAAGGACGCGCTCAGCGCCGTGATTGATTTTGCCGCTGGCTATCCCGCGCCGCCGATCGGCGAGGGCAGTGATTCCGGCGTTCAAACGTATTCGTTTGATTGGGATATTAACTATATCGTAATCGCAATCCAAACGCAGTTCGGCATCGATTTAACCTATCGGCGCAACGAGCCGTTCCACTGGTGGCTGTTCCTCCTGTATTTCCGCGCGCTCGCGGGCGATCATTATATCCTGCGCCTGATGGAGATTCGCGGCTATACCGGCAAGGACAACGACCTCAAGCGGCAGGCGCAGCGATTCGCCCTGCCGCGCGAAATGACGGCGGACGAACAGGCAACGCTCGACGCGTTCAACGCCCTGTTCGACCCGCCGGATACGGCTACATCTGCGGTGACGTTTTCCCAAGCTGCTGAATAAGCGCACGTTGAAGAACTTGCGAAAAGTTCACGTTGTTCTCGAGTGCTGCAGCGTTCAACCATGCGGGCAATGTAACAGTTCGGTTTACGCTCTTTGTTTCTTGCGCCATACGCACGGACGGCATATACACATCAACAAGCACAGCGCGTTCACCGTCTGCAAGTGCTACATCCATTAATGGGGTCGGCGCAGGAATCGTATCGCCGTCTTGTTCAAGACCGTACAGCACGCAGCCTAACAAATCGCGTGCTGATGCAAGCGCGTCGGCATCATTTTCGCCGCTGGTTGCCACATCTAAATCGGGGAATACGACCGCAATATCCTCGTCAGGCGCTCGAGAAAATACGGCAGGGTAATAATAACGCTCAGGTAATTTCATAGGGTAACACCTCCTAATTTTTTTGTAAGGGGGGTCGGGGCTTATCTAAATTTAAGCCCCGACTGGCGTTCGATGCTATCTAGCGTTTTTCGCGGTATGTTCTTGCAGGGATGCTTTACGGTTACGCGCCCCGGCTTCACAAAGTGCTTGAATTGCCGGTGGCTCCCGCCGTTTCCCTTGAGTTCATACCATCCATCCGCGAGCAACGCTTGAATCACTTCGCGCGATGAGTATGTTCTCATTATCTTTCCTCCTTACATAAACATTGTAACACATATAATTATATTTGTCAATAGCTAATGGCGAAAAAGAGGTGAAAAAATGGCAGGCGGAAGCGTAAAAATCCGCATCGACGGCGATTCGAGCGGATTTGAAAGCACACTAAAAGGCGTAACGGAGAAAACAAAAGCCGGTTTGGCAGATGTAAAAGCCGGTATCGATATGGCATCTGCTGCGATCAGCAAATTCGCGGAAGTCGCGAAAAAGGGCATCGATTATAATGCCCAGATCGAGCAGCTTCAGACTTCGTTTGAGGTCATGACCGGCTCGGCGGAAAAAGCAGAAGAAACGGTCAAGCGTCTGCGCGTCATGGGCGCGGAAACGCCGTTTGAAACGGCAGACCTCGCCAGCGTAACGCAGCTCTTGATGCAATATGGCTTCACCGCCGACGACGCGCTCGAAAAAATGTCCATGCTCGGCGATATTGCACAGGGCAATAAAGAGGCGATGGTTTCAATTGCCACCGGCTATGCGCAGATGTCGAGCGCCGGAAAGGTCAACCTGCAAGACATCAAGCAAATGATAAACGTTTGTCACGCCGCGTAGAAATACGCGGATGAAAATCCCGGTGTATCGGGGAAGGCTAAACCATTCAAGGCAAGCTAATCCCGAGGGCGTGTGAATCAGGCACGTCCGTAACGCATAGGCGATGCGCGTTAAGAGAGCAATAATTCGCCCACGAGCCCGGGACACCTGAACAGGCAAAAAGCAATCGATTTCGGTTGCTTTTTTCATGCGCTGAAGGTGAAAAGATATGCTGAACTCACGGGAAACCGTGAGAAGCGCGGGATAAAAAGCCTGCGCGATAACACATTGAAACGGCGGATTCAATCCGCTACAGGAGATTTCGGAGCGGACCGGCGAAAGCATGGCTGATTTGTATGATCGCATCAGCGATGGCACGATGGCAATCTCGGAGATCACCGAATCGATGAAATACGCCACCAGCGAGGGCGGCAAATTTTATCAGTCGATGGAAAAGCAGTCGAAAACGCTGTCCGGTCAGCTTTCGACGCTCAAGGACAACGCAAACGAGCTGCTCGGCAGCATCACCAGCGGCATGAGCGAGGACCTCGCGAATTCTATGCTCCCGCTCGCGAATGAGATGATCGCGAGCTTGCAAAACGCGTTCGAAAGCGGCGGAACGGATAAGCTGATCAGCACGGCGACGGATATGATTCCCGACTTGCTTGATATGATGAGCGGCAAGCTGGAGCAAGGCATTGCGGGGCTGAGCAAATGGGCGCCGAAGGGCGCGGAGGCGCTGATGAAAGCGCTCCCCAGCGCGATCAAGGCAAGTACGAGCGCGATTCCACAAATCACCAGCGCGCTGTTTGACGTTGCAAGCGTGGTGATTACCGACCTGATCGGTATGCTTCCGGAGCTGGTTCCGATGCTCGCCGAGGGCGTGTACGATATGTTTACGTCGGTGTTTACCGGTATTCCCAAGATGGTTGCCGGACTTGTTCAGGGCGTAGAAAAGGCGATTCACAACGAGCAGACGCAGATATTTGGCAAATGGTTTGCGAATAGCGACATCACAAAGTACAAATTCGGTGCAACGCTCGATGTGGACGTTGATTCGGCGGACGCAAAAGCGGCGGTCGAAACCGCATACGCCGAACTGCGTGAAGCGCTGGAAGCCGGTCCGCTCACGCCCGAACAAAGAGATCAGATACTAGAGATGCTCGGCAGCGATGCAGGCGCGATCAAGGACAAGCTGAAAGAGTTTGGCATGGAAGATATGCAGGCGACGGAGCTGGCAGGGAAGATCACTGGCTCGTATGACAAGATCAGTGATGCGCTGAAGGGGATCGACGTTGGCGTTGACGCGGCAACGATCGTCAAGTGGTTTGTGCAAGCTAAAGGCAGCAATGTTGCACTGATGCACTATGCGCGCGAGGCTGGCTTGAGCGATGAGGACGTCGACGAGATCGTTGGCGTGTTTAATCAGGCGCAGGGGCGCCTTGCGGATGAAACCCCTAGTTTTGTCCAAACGATTTATGAAAAGCTAACCGACGGGCTGACCGACGACGCGGAAACCGTGAGCGACCTGAAAGATCAGGTCAACACATGGGCAGACGGAGCACTGAGCGCGGCGACGGAAGGATATAATGAGGCGGTTGGCGAGCTCGACGTAAATGATCCGCAATACCAGCAGCGCCTCACGGAGCTGCGAACGGAATACGAAACCACCAAGGGCGAAATCGAATCCATTCGCGACGACTCGCTCACTATTATCGACAATTTGGCGGGGCAGTCCACGCAGTCGGTTGAAAATGCCTATCAGACGATCACGGGCATCGAGAAGCGCGTAAACGCACTCGATCAAAGGATTGAAGCGCTTAAAGGCAAATCACTGAGCGAGGCGGAGCAGGCGTTTAAGGTCGTCCGCGCAGGTGGTAAAGCCGATGAAACGACGATCCAGCTGGCAGTCGACCTGAAATTTAACGAGTTTAAGCTCGACGAACAGTCGGCGCAGGACGCATACGACAAGGCGATCACCGACCTCAACGCAAAATTTGACAAAGGTGATATCACGGTCGACGAGTACAACGCAGGCGTTGATGCGGCGGAAGCGGCGAAAGAAGCGGCGATCGAAAAGGCAAAAGCGGAGTACGAGCGCGCGATGGGCGAGATTTTCGCAGGACTTGCAAAATCCGAAGGAAATTACGACGCGCTGATGGAAAACGGCGCGGACGCAGCGGTTATGACCATGCTGACCGATTTTGTGGGCAAAATAGCTGACGTGGGTGTCGACAACATTCCGGCGGAGGAGATAACTGCAATCTCAACAAAAATCCGCGAAATATTCGGCGAAGCTACAGGACAGATGTTTACGGCAGATAAGATAAGTGAGCTACCTGTTGCGTCGTCTGCAGGCATTCTCTTATTGGCGCAAGGCATCCTTGACAATTTGGATACGACCGCGCTAGAGGGCAAGGTGAAAGACGTATTCCAAAGCGCGCTCGAAAGCGGTATCCTTGCCGGAACGTCATTCGAAACGGAAACGCCTTCCGCGCAAATTGCTGCGATATTCAGCAGCATCTATTCGGATGCAGCGACGACAGCAAAGTCCGAAGCGACCGCGGCTGGCGAATCAATAACGGGGAGCACAGGAGACGGAATCGAGTCGGGAAGGGAAGATTTGAAAGCATCTTCCGAATACGCGATAGACGGCGCAATTGACGGCACGAATTCAAAAATGACGGATGCGTACAACGCAGGCGTAAGGCTTGCAAACTCGATCAACAGTGGCTTCCGGAACACGCTCGAAATCAATTCCCCATCCCGTGTCATGATGCAAAACGGCGAATATGTCGGGCAGGGCTTGGAGCAGGGCTTGACCGCGTCCATGGCGCGCGCCGTCATGGTTGCAAAACGTATCAGCGGGCAGATCGTCACGGCAGCGGATTTGTCGCAGACTATGCGCGTCAATATTCCGGGGCTGGCGCAGGAAATCGTCGTCGCAAACGAGCAGAGCACCACGCCCGTGAATCTCGACGGAAAGCAGATTGCCACCATTCAGGGCCCAAATAATCGCGCGCAGCTCGCGTTTGAGCGCGCAAGAACGGCAAGGGGGTTCGGCTATTGAAATCGATCGGAAAGGCGAATATCTGGTTTGAATTCGCAGGGCATAAAAACACGGAGTTCGGCGTGCAAATGCTATCCATGCCCACCAGACCCCACCCCGCGCGTCTCGGCGAGCTGATGAATATCCCCGGCAGAAACGGCAAGCTGTTTATCGATCAAGATGCCTATGATCAGACAATCGTAACCTTGCGTCTTTTGACCACCCGCGAGAATATTGACGACGTGAACGCATGGCTCAACGGCAGCGGCGACCTCCGCTTCGGCGATGAGCCGAGCCGTGTCTATAAGGCATCGATCACTAAGGAGTATTCCGTCACCAACCGCAGCAATCGCCTGATCGGGCGCGAATTCAGCGTGTCGTTCGATTGCTATCCGTTTCGCTATGCCTATCCCACGCCGAGCACGCAGACCTTTTCGGCAAGCCCCGCCTCGATCACCAATCCCGGGACGGCATTCGCACAACCGGAAATCAAGATCACGTCAACCGGTGCGTTCTCGCTGATCGTAAACGGCTATCAGATCGACGGCGGCGAGAACCTGACCGACGGAGTGATCGTGGATTGCGAGCTTATGGAGTGCTTCAGCCTCGACAAGACCGAGTCGCGCAACAGTGTGATTTCGCTTGATGAGTATCCGCGCCTCGACCCCGGCATTAATGCGATCACATGGACGGGCGCGATCACTTCGATCGAGATCACGCCGCGCTGGAGGTATCTATGATCAACGTATACGGCGCAAAAACCACCGATTTCTCAACGCTCGGACTGGCAGCGCTTGAACCCACAGAATGCACCGTCGAAGAGACGGCAGGCGGTAAATTTGAGCTGACGCTCGTCCATCCGATCGATGCTGCGCTGAAATGGACATATCTGCAAATCGGCAATGTAATCAAAGCCCCGTGCGCAACGCGTCAAACGCCGCTCGTCAAGATCACCGATAACGTTCCGAGCGGAACGACCACCACAAAGACCCGCGCAATCTATCGCGTTAAGACCTCCACCGGCGAGCGCCTTAGATTGCGCGCAAAACCATCGCTGTCTGCGAAGGTAATCAGCAGCTATAAGCCCGGGACGCAGGTCGTTCGCTTGTCCGTCTCCGGAAGCTGGGCGCGTGTCGTTGTCCGCAAGGGCGGTGCGACCGGCTATATGTGGGCAGATAACCTCGTTTTTGTCAAAAATGAGACCGAAACCATCACGGGCAGCGATACGGTCGAAACCATATCCAAGACCATCGAGCCGACGCAGACGCGTGAGCAACTCTTCCGGATTTATTCAGTTGAGCCGGACGTGGCGCGGAATACCGTCACCGTCTATGCGTCGCATATCTTTTATGACCTTCAAGGGCTGATCATCACCAGCGATTACAGCCCTGAGAACGTCCCCGCCAATACGGCAGTAACGGCAATGCTCGGCGCGCTAAGCGCAGATCACGATTTCAACGTCTATTGCACCGTCGATGCGCCTATCACCGGCGAATATACCGGCGTGTCGTTTGTCAAGGCGCTTCTCGACCCCGATACCGGCATCGTTCCGCAGACCGGCGCGCGGATTATCCGCGATAATTACGATGTATTCATCGTACCAGACGAAACGTTCGACCGCGGCATGGAGATTCGCCATCGCAAAAACATGACCGGCGCAATTATGACCACGGATGCTTCAAACGCCGTTACCCGCATTCGCCCAGTCGGCAAGGACAAAAAGGGCAATCGGCTTTTGATCACCGATAACGGCGGTTGGGTCAATAGCGCAAATATCAATGTCTATCCCACCACGCGCGACGCGGAGGTTGAATATGACGTGCAGGTTGGCAGCGGCGATGGACAGTTTAAGACGGAAGAGCTTGCTCGCGAAGAACTCAAAAAGCGCGCGCAGCAGGATTTTGCAAACGGCGCAGACCTCGCGAAAGTGTCGCTCGAAGTCGAATTCGTCGCGCTCGAAAACTTGAAAGAGTATGCCAATTATGCGCCGATGCTGGCGCTGTATCTCTATGATACCGTCCGCGTAATCGCCGCCTATGCCGGTATCAACGCCAAGATACGCGTCAATGGCTATACATATGATTGCCTGCTCAAGCGATACGAAACCGTTCAGCTCGGTGAGATCACCGACATTGAGCAAACAACCTATGGATACGAGATTGCCGACGGCAGCGTAAGCGGCTCCAAGGTGCTCCCCGGCAGTATGGACGGCAACACCGTCATGCGCCGCGCGTCTATCGGCTATGCCAAGATCGCACAGGCGGCAATCGACCAGCTCGCGGCAGACGCGATCGTCGCCGTGCGCGCGGACATCCATGAGATTGTTTCCGGCAACGTCACCACCGACCAGCTTTACGCCGACCTCGCCAAACTCACCGTTGCGACGATCACAACCGCAAATATCGACTGGGCAGAGATCAAGTCGCTCAACGCGGAGATTGCCAAGGTCGTAACCGCGCAGATTAAGACCGCAACCATCACTTCGGCGCAGATTACCGATCTCAATGCCGCTGTCGCTACCATTGCAGACGCGCGAATCGCAAATGCAACGATCGACGCGGCGCAGATCGACAATCTCAGCACCGTAATCGCGGAAGCGGTGCATCTTGAAGTATCGACCGGCGAATTCACCCTTGCAGAAATTCAAAATTTGCTGGCGAACGCCTTAATCCTCAAACAGGGCATTGCCGACAGCATGATGATCACCAACCTC
>ERZ1034984.1682-NODE-1682-length-19767-cov-10.649300_pt1 | contig 19767 bp, 19 predicted proteins | sample MGYA00520589_ERZ1034984 | MGnify/ENA primary metagenome ERZ1034984 (study PRJEB33766, sample SAMN09781790) | gut metagenome | biome: gut microbiome | host: Homo sapiens | place: Madagascar | study: EMG produced TPA metagenomics assembly of the PRJNA485056 data... | reverse complement strand
AGTTTATCAGTAATTCTACCAATTTTTTATTTGACTCTTTTAAATGGTGGAATTGGCGGCGCAGTATACATAGGCAATCTGTTGGGTGCATATTTAATGGAATGTGTTTTTTATTTTATTACTAATTGGATATATGGAAGAATATCTAAAGAAGTGACAAAGAATAATTCTATTTCTCTTATGATAGGCTTTGTAATTTATGTTCTAATTATGGTAATTCAGTTTAGGGCAATTTAATTATGAAATAGTGTTAAACTGAAAGTTTGAAGTAGATACAACTATTGATTTAGTATTTTAGAAGACATAGTATCAGGGTTCTCATAGTTGACAATAGATTGGAAATAATTGTATAATATTTTTCAGTGAGTGTTGTTATAATTATAGTAAGTTTGTAAAATGGAGGAATCAATAATGGCATTTTTAGATGATTTTGGAAAAAAGATATCACAGGCAAGCCAGTCTACTTTGCAGAAGACAAGAGAAATGGCGGATGTAGCAAAATTAAATATGCAGATTACCGACGAAGAAAAGAGAATTAATGATACATATCTTGAAATCGGAAAGAAATATGTAGAATTACATGCAGCGGATAGTGAAGAAGCAATGTCCGGTATGGTACAGGCAATTGCAGACAGCAATAAGAAAATTCAGGATTTAAAGTCACAGATACAGATAATTAAAGGTGTAGTACGTTGTGAGAATTGTGGAGCAGAAGTAGCAAAAGAATCTGCGTTCTGTCCTTCTTGCGGAAATAAGATGCCGGAAATCGTACAGCCGGTAGTAGAACAGCCGGTAGCAGAAGCTAAGAAATGTGCAAATTGTGGAGCAACATTAGACAATGGTGCACTGTTTTGTTCTGAATGCGGGACAAAGGTAGAGTAGTTTACAGTATATGTAAAAATATTTTTTAATAAACGAGGAGGATGGTTATGCAAAAAACCAAATTAGGAGTTTCAGTAGGATTATTAGGAGCAGCTGCATATTTCAGCGCAGCATTCGGAGGATATGTAGCAATGTTTATCGTTGCCGGATATATCTTATTATTTGAGGAAAATGAATGGCTTAAGAAAGTAGCTGTAAAAGCAGTTGCGTTAATGATTACAGTAGGTGCAATTATTACTATAATTGGATTAATTCCAGACGTACTTAACTGGTTAACTAATTTCTTAGCTGTATTTAATGTATATTTTTCAACAGGAACGATTGGTTCATTTTTCAATTCTATTACTGATGCAATTGATATTATTAGAACAGTGTTCTTCTTAATCTTAGGTGTTAAGGCATTAAATCAGGGAACAGTAACAGTTCCGGTTGTTGATAACTTAATCAACAAATACATGGCATAATTGGTGTTTTCAAACCACAGATAATAATGAAAAGAAGTTGTTGAGATAGTCTCAATGGCTTCTTTTTTTTATGCAGTAGGAAATTAAGAAAAAATGGACAAAACAGTGGAAATTTTTTTAAGAAAATCCAATTAGTGGAAAAAGTAAAAGGAGTTGTTGAGAGAGATTCTCAATAGCTCCTTTTTACTTGCAGGCATATGGGGATTCGTGTATTCTCTATTTTGAGTTAGCAATTTCTAACCCATGAAGAGAAAAGCGAGGTACAATATGAAAAAAATAATAAGTGGAGTTTGTGTGGCGTTGGGTTTCATTTCCCTTGGGATTGGAATACTTGGAGTCATTCTTCCGATTTTGCCAACAACCCCATTTCTTTTACTTGCAGCAGCACTTTTCGCCAGAGGTTCTGAGCGGTTTCATCAGTGGTTTACAGGAACAAAGCTGTATAAAAAATACATAGAAAATACCGTGAAGAAGAAGGAAATGACCGTAAAAGCGAAAGTATCTGTATTAACCACCATTTCGTTATTGTTATTGATAGGATTTATTATGTCTCCGGTTTGGTATGCAAAAGCAATTATTGCAGTGGTGGCAGTATTTCATTACTATTACTTTTTGTGCTGTATCAAAACAGTGGAAGAACCCGACTTCCCAGAGGGATGTGAGGATTAGAGGATATGGATATCAAGGAAAAACGAGAGAAAGAAAAAGAAATGTTAGGGCTGATGGTGCAGGTCTATTGTCGGGGCAAGCATAGGCAGAAAAAGGGATTATGTCCACAATGTGAGGAGTTACGGGATTACGCCTGGGTGCGTACCGACAAATGTCCGTTTATGGAGACAAAAACCTTTTGCAGTGCCTGTAAGGTGCACTGTTATGCACCTAAAATGCAGGAGAAGGTAAGAGAAGTTATGCACTATGCCGGTCCTAGAATGTTATGGTATCATCCCTGGGCTGCCATAAAACATATAAAAGTTACCATACAGAATAAAAGGAAAGAAAAGAGGAACAGTCATGTTTCATAAGAGGTTATTACAGGAATTTCGAGACAACAACAAGTATGTAGTGGGGATGGTTATAACGCAATGGGTGATGCTGTTGGCAAATGTTTGCTTGATGTTTGAAACAGCAAAATTTGTTTCTGCCATGGTGGGCGGAGAACCTTTGCAAAACCATGGAATTACGTTACTGGCAGTGCTTGGAGTGGTAGTTTTGATAAGAGGGGGAATGTCTTATCTCAATAGTCGTTATTCCTTTCAGGCATCTAAAGTGGTAAAAGAACGACTTCGTACCTTGGTGTATGAAAAGTTAATGCGTTTAGGCAGCAGTTATCGAAAAGAATTTCAGACCTCCGAGGTAGTACAGATTAGCACTGAAGGGGTAGAGCAGTTAGAGATATATTTTGGAAAATATGTGCCCCAGTTTTTTTATAGTATGTTGGCACCGATTACTCTATTTGTAATCGTTGGCACCATGAATCTAAAGGTTGCCGTAGTGCTTTTGGTGTGTGTACCTTTAATTCCGGTTTCCATTGTGGCAGTACAGAAATTTGCCAAGAAAATGCTGGCAAAGTATTGGGGAACTTACACAGAGTTAGGGGATTCCTTCTTGGAATGTTTGCAGGGACTTACTACGTTAAAAATTTATCAGGCAGATGAGCGTTATGCCCAAAAGATGGATGAAGAATCTGAGAAGTTTCGAAAAGTTACCATGCGTGTGTTAATTATGCAGCTAAATTCTATCAGCATCATGGACTTGGTAGCCTATGGCGGAGCAGCGGCAGGAATTATCTTAAGCATTTTAGAGTATAAAAGCCATGGAATTGATTTGGCACAGTGCTTTTTCATTATTATGATTTCGGCAGAATTTTTCCTTCCCCTTCGATTATTGGGCTCCTTTTTTCATATTGCCATGAATGGAAATGCAGCGGCAGATAAAATATTTCGATTAATTGATTTAGAGGAAGAACCGGTAAAAGAAGCAGTAAACGATATAAGCGTGGAAAAAGGCATTTTTCTGGAAAAGGTCGGTTTTGCTTATGAACCGGGGGAAACAATTTTACAAGATATTACCATAGAGGCAAAGCGGGGATTGACCGCGTTGGTAGGAGAGTCCGGATGTGGAAAGAGTACCATTACAGCTCTGATTATGGGGGAACAAAAGCCACAGCAGGGAAGGATTCAAATCGGTGGAGTGGAGCAATCACAGATTTCCTCAGAAAATTTACGAAAAAGAATCACCAGAATCCGTCATGACAGTTATTTGTTTGCGGGAACCATTCGGGAGAATCTGAAAATGGGAAAAGAAAATGCTACGGAAGAAGAGATGTGTGCAGCTTTAAAACAAGTAAATCTACTGGAATTTGTAACAGAAAATGGTGGACTGGACTATGTACTCTTAGAAAAGGCATCGAACCTCTCCGGAGGGCAGAAGCAACGTCTTGCATTAGCAAGGGCATTACTACATAATAGTGACATTTATATTTTCGATGAAGCAACCTCCAATGTGGATGTGGAAAGTGAAAATGACATTATGGAAGTGGTAAAAGAGCTGGCAAAGACAAAAACAGTGCTCTTGATTTCCCATCGACTTGCGAATGTGGTAGCGGCAGACCGAATCTATGTGTTAAAAGAGGGAAAAGTCATAGAACAGGGACAGCATGAGGAGCTTTACCGACAGCAGGGATATTATCAAAAGCTGTTTCAACAGCAAAGTGACTTGGAGCAGTTTGGAAAGGAGGCGGCAGTTCGTGGATAAGAAAATGGTAAATATAGAGAAACAGCGAAGCGCAATAGGTGTCATGTTAGGACTGATTGGTATGATAAAGCCTTTGCTTGGAATTATGTTCATAGCAATTCTTATGGGATGTATCGGGAATCTTATGGCAACATTTATTACGGTGTTAGGTGGCGTTGGAGTCAGCAGTCTGCTGGGATATTTTCCAAATATATCATTAAAGGTGGTTTTTGCCATTATTATTGTGTGTGCGGTACTGCGTGGTATTTTGCGTTATACCGAACAGGCAAGCAACCACTATATTGCATTTAAATTGTTAGCACGAATTCGTCATCAGGTGTTTGCTTCTTTGCGCAACCTGGCTCCGGCAAAATTAGATGGAAGAGAAAAGGGGAATCTTATTTCCATTATCACCAGTGATATTGAGCTTTTGGAAGTGTTTTATGCACATACAATTTCCCCAATTGCGATTGCAGTTATTACATCCCTTGTAATGAGTCTTTTTATCGGTCATTATCAGGCTGGCTTGGGGATTTTGGCAGCGGTATGTTATGCCATTGTAGGAGCTGTGATTCCCATTATAAACGGAAGAGCCGGACAAGCCTACGGACAGGAGTATCGTAGTATTTACGGAAAACTGAATACTACGGTATTAGATAATCTGTATGGATTAGACGAGATTTTGCAGTACCAAAAACAGCAGGAACGTGAAAAGAAAATGGAAGGGTTTACCCGGCAGTTAGAGCAGGTAAATCATACGTTAAAAAAGAAGGAGTCCATACAGCGTATCAGTACCGATACGGTTATATTGCTGGCAGGAATCCTGATGATGGTATGTAGCGGGGCAATGGCAGAACGAGGCAGCATTACACCGGGAGAAGCCATTGTGTGTACCATTGCCATGATGAGTTCTTTCGGACCTGTGGCAGCCTTATCCGCCTTATCTAATAACCTGAATCAGACTTTGGCAAGTGGAAATCGTGTATTGAATCTTTTAGAAGAAGAACCAATGGTAGAGGATGTCCACAGTCAAGTGGAATTGCCAACAGGGGATATGTGTACGCAACAGGTTTCTTTTGCGTATCATGTGGAAAACCATCCTTCCGAAAAGGAGCAGATTTTAAAAGATTTTTCCATTCATATAAAAAGAGGAACCATTCACGGAATATTAGGAAAAAGCGGTTGTGGAAAGTCTACGTTGTTAAAATTATTTATGCGATTCTATGAAACAGACAGCGGTAAGGTGCTGTATGGAAAGGAAAATGTAAATGATATAGATACCAAAAGGCTAAGAGATGGTATTTCCTATGTGACGCAGGAGACATTTTTGTTTGAAGATACCATTGAGAATAATATCAAAGTGGCAAAGGCAGATGCCACCAGAGAAGAAGTGGTGGAGGCAGCAAAAAAGGCATCTATTCATGAATTTATTTCTTCCTTACCACAGGGGTATGATACGAAATTGCGTGAACTGGGAAATTCTGTTTCCGGTGGAGAACGCCAGAGAATCGGGATTGCCCGTGCATTTTTACATGATGCAGATATCATATTGTTAGACGAGCCAACCAGCAATATTGACAGTTTGAATGAGGGAATCATTTTAAAGAGTTTGTTAGAGGAAAAGAAGGATAAGACCATTGTACTGGTGTCCCATCGCAAGTCTACTATGGGAATTGCAGACGAAGTAACACAAATGTAATGGAAAAATTATCCAAACACTCTTGACATATTGCATTTCCAGTGATACATTTATATTAAGTTAAACGGTTAAGCAAACGTGCAAATTGTGCAGTTTGCTTAAAATTTACCGTTATGCTTAAACGATTAACCAGTCAAAATGAAAGGAAAGGCAGAGGAGAAGGATGAAGAGAAAAAGTTTAATGATTGTGTTGGCAGCAACCTTAGCGCTGTCCATGGGGGCAATGGGATGTGGAAACAAGGACACAGGAAGCAATGGAACCAAACAGGAGGAGTCAAAAGAGGATACCTTTACAGTGATCTTTTATGATTCAGACGGCAAGACAGAGTTAAAGACAGAAAAAGTAAAGAACGGAGAGTGCGTAACAGAATATGAACCGGAAAAAGACGGAGAGATTTTTGTGGGATGGTTTGCAACACCGCAGATGACACATCGATTTGATTTTTCCACTCCGGTTACCAGTGATATGAATATTTTCGGAGGATTTGTAACCTATCAGGAAGATACCAGAGGATTTGCAATTTTAGGAAGTGGAAAGAGCCCGGTATTAATGGAATCTAATTGGGGAAATGTCATTGGAGATGCCCAGAAAATGACAAAGGAAGACAAGAGTGATGCCAACTGCTACACCATTACCGTAGACCTGGCAGAAGGAGATGAGTTCCAGTTTGCAGTAGATACTTCTACCGGTTCTTCTTGGAAAAACCAGCGTGGATATGGATATTTGGATACCATTTCAAAGGATGGAAAAGACTACTTTGCTAACTCCGGCGGATTGGGAGACACCAGTACAAAACGTTCTAACATCAAGTGTGCTATCGCAGGAAATTATACGTTTACCTTGACTACCTATCCGGGAGAGGATACTTACGAAACAGATAATTCCAACTATACAGAGGATAACAAAGAAGCATTTAATATCAATCCATATGATGTGATTACATGGACATACAACGGGGAAAGTACCATGAGTAGTGAAGATACTCAGACAGATTATTATATTAAAGGAGCCAAAATTACCGGATGGGAAGATGTGTATTCCGATGAAACAAAGTTCAAAGAAGAAAATGGAATTTATACATTGACTGTCGACTTAGAAGAGGGAGACGAGTTTATGTTTACCTCTCTGGTAACAGTAGGGGATACCAGTGGCGTAGGAACAGAATATATTCGTTACACCAATATTCCGGTAGGAGATATGGAAAGTCAGTCTTTTGTAACAGGTACCGATAGTGCCAACTTAGTAGCAAGTCAGACAGGAACTTATACCTTTACCTATGATCCAGCTACAAAAATCTTAACCGTAAGCTGTCAGTAGTGTAAGAAATATTACACGGTAGGTCTTATGCAAACAAATCGTGTTTCTCAATAGGAATACGCTTGATGGCGTTTTCCATACAGGATAGCAGAACTTCTGCTTTTTCTGTGGTAAGAGTTGGCAGGTAGTAGACAGTTGGGTGGTTCTTGAGACAATCATACAAAGTCTGTTCTATCACCAGAATATTACGATCAGAAAGAGCAGAAAGATCTGCAAAATCCTTAACATAGACAATATGTTCAAAAAGTGGCTGTAAGTATTCCTTCCGTTCCTGATTAGGAGTATCTAACAGACAAAGCGTGTAAGGATTGTCATGAAAATGTTTTTTTGCCTGTTGTGCAATTTTTTCATAATCAGAATTGATTTGGAAAAACAGCGGGTCATTAATCATACAGTCCAAAGCAATCAACGGAGCAAAGTTATTGTCACCGATTTGTCTGAAATATTCGGAAGAAATATCGTAACACAAAATAGCATCTGCATGGTCAAATTTGTCCTTGTAGGTGTCACTTAAATAAATCAAATCATAGTTCTTTTCGTGGAGAAAAGAAGCTAGAAAATTAATAAAATGCAGTTGTTCTGCGTTTTTCAAAGTAGAAAAATCAGGAGATACATAAAGAGCAGCCATACCGCTTCTGTTCGTGGCAAGAGCCTTGGCAGATTGGTTGGGGGTGTAGCCTAACAGGTTGATCACCTGCAATACTTTTTTGCGGGTTTTGTCGCTGATACGTTTGTCACTTCTTTCGTTGATGACGTAGGAAACAGTGGCAACAGAAACTCCCACTTCTCTGGCTACGTCTTTGATGGTAATGTTGTTTTTCATAATCAATTTGCTCCTTTTACTCCTGAGTTGTAATTTTGTTATATAGAATTTTGGAAAATTTGTCAACTAAAAAGTACAGGAAAGGAAAAAAGACATGAACGAATATGCAATGTTGCATATCCCAGATTCCCGTTACTGCTTTGCAACCGGAGAAAAGGAGCTGGTACTTCGACTTCGGATGTCAAAAGAGGACGAAAAAGCAAAGGTTTTTCTGATTTATGCACAGAAGTATGATTTTACTTTTTGTCGGAAAAAACAACCGATGGAAATAAAATACAGCGATAAACTTTATAATTACTATGAAATCAAAATGCAGCTTACCGATGTGAGGTTTGCTTATATTTTTCAGATAGAAGAGGGAGGAGATACCTGGTATTTCAGTGAAGACGGTGTAACAAAAGAATATCGTTTTGAAGAAGGGTTTTACAATTTCTTCCAAATGCCCTATATTAATAAAAACGATGTAATGTATACCGTAGACTGGATGCGGAGTGCAGTATTCTATCAGATATTTGTAGAACGTTTTTATAAAGGGAATGAAAAAAAGGATACCAATTACATCAACATGAAGTGGGATGAGTTACCGACACCCAAAAGTTTTGCCGGGGGAGATTTGGCAGGTATCATGAAAAAAATGGACTATCTAAAAGAACTTGGTATTAATGCCTTGTATCTTACACCGGTATTTCGTTCCATTTCCAATCACAAGTATGACACCATTGATTACTTTACGGTTGACCCACAGTTTGGAACAAAGGAAGAGTTAAGACAGTTGGTAAAGTTGGCACACGACAACGGCATTCGTGTGGTACTGGATGCGGTATTTAATCATTGCAGTATGTATATGCAGCAATTTCAGGATGTGATGGAGAAGGGAAAAAATTCCCGGTATTATGATTGGTTTTTGATAGAAGGGGATGTGCCGGATCCGGAAAAAATGAATTACGAATGTTTTGCAGCATGTAATTATATGCCAAAACTCAATACATCCAACGAAGAGGTACAGGAATTTTTGTTAGGGGTTGCAGTGTACTGGATTCGGGAAGTGGATATTGACGGATGGCGCTTGGATGTATCGGATGAGGTATCCCATGATTTTTGGCGAAGATTCCGTAAGGCAGTGAAAAAACAGAAACCGGATAGTGTTATCATTGGAGAAAACTGGCACGATGCTTATGCTTATCTTATGGGAGATCAATACGACAGCATTATGAATTATGCATTTACCAAGGCATGCCTGGATTATTTTGCAAAAGGTGTTTTTTCTGCAAAAGAAATGGCAGAGAAATTAAATGCAAACCTGATGCGAAATATGGAACAGGTAAATCGTATGATGTTAAATTTATTGGATTCTCACGATACGCATCGATTTTTCAGTGAGGTGAATAAAGATAAGGACAAGATGCTTGCAGCGATTGCACTGGAAATGGTATTTGAGGGAGCTCCGTGTCTTTACTACGGGACAGAGCTTTGTATGGAAGGGGGATATGACCCGGATTCACGAAGAGGATTTCCATGGAATCAAGAGTCTTGGGATATGGACTTCTTAGAAACCGTAAAAGAGTTGATTCGTATTCGTAAGCAACCGGTAGTTCAGTATGGGGAGATTCAGATTACCGAGGAGAAGGAAATGCTTCGGGTAGAGCGAAATGGTGAACAAAACAGGATTATACTTCGAATCAATATGACAGAAAAAAAGGATATTCCAAAGCAGGCAGAAGAAGTGGTGCTTTGTGAAGGAAATAGATTTTTAATTACTTTAATGGAGAATTAAAGGGGAAAGGATTGAGGCAAAGATGAAAAGAAAAAGTGCATTGTTTTTAGCAGTAGTAATGGGAATTTCCCTGTTGACAGGTTGTGGAGGAACATCTGAAAGTAAGACAGATGCCAAGTCCGGACAAGGAACAAATGGTGTGTTTACCGGAGAATTAGAGAAGAATGTAACAATTCGGGTACTGGAAAATGATACGGCAATTTCTAAGGGATATTTTGATGAACTGATAAATGCCTTTAACGAGGAATATAAGGATAAAGGAATTACAGCTGTAGATGCAAATATGGATCAGTATTTAGATCTTGCTAATGATGGACCTTATGGTTACGGACCGGACGTATTGTATCAGGCAAATGATGTGATTATGCAGTACGCAGAAGGAAAACATATTTATCCCCTTCCGGTGGAATCCATGGAGTGCTATAAAGAGATTCCGAAGACTGCATGGGATGCCTATAAGACAGAAGTAGATGGCAATACTTATTACTGCGGTGTTCCAATCAATGTGCAGACAGCAATGCTTTATTATCGTACCGACTTGTTACCGGAAGACTGGCAGACCACATGGGATAAAGATGGCAATCAGGTGCCGGATATGGTAGAAAACTGGAACGATATGTATGCCTATTCGTTACAAAGACATCAGGAAGATGCGTCCAAATACGGATATATGAAAGCCATCTATGATGTATATTTTTCCAGTGGATTTCTGTTTTCTTATGGAGGATATGTATTCGGAGATAACAATACCAATCCGGAAGATATTGGATTTTCCAAGGGAGAAGCAGAGAAGGGAGCATGGGTGCTGTCTCAGCTAGCTTCTGCCATGAACGAAGAATGTATTGATGATACTATTAATACCAATGCATATGGTAAGTTAGCAGACGGAACATATTTTGCAACAATTTCTACCCCGGATGTGTATTCTACCTTTTTAGATGAATTGGTAATGGAGTATGAAAAAGAGGGATTGTCCACGGAAGAAGCAAAGACAAAGGCACAAGAAAATCTGGTAATGACTACAGTGCCAAAATTACCGAAAAGTGGAGATTTGTCAGAAGAAAATCCAGAATTAATAGATGCAAAGACGATGGGTGGTGTAAATGGATATGCAGTGAGTGCTTATACCAAGGCACCAAATGCCAGCCTTGCTTTTGTGGAATTTGCGGCAAGTTACGACATGCAGGTAAAACGAAGTGAAATGTTGGGAGTGGCACCGGCAAGAGAAGATGCTGCTGAGCAGGTTGGAGGAGTATCCCAGTTATTGTATCAGAACTTGGAAAAAGGAACCATCGTTCTTATGCCATCCATTCAGGAAGTAGCGCAGATATGGACTCCGGCACAGACGTTTTTCACGGATATTGCCAAAGATGCATTTCGTAGTGAAAGTGAGAAAAAATATCCGGATATAACCTCTATGAAAGCCGGATTAGAGTCAGTAGATAAGCAGATTCACGATGCAATCTTTACGTTGAAGTAAGGAGAGAGGAAGAAATGAAAGAACGAATAAAAAACAGTAGTGGGAAAACAAGACTCTCCATGCTAGTGATGGGGGCAGGACAGCTTGCCTATGGTAGAATCGGAAAGGGATTGTTATTCCTGCTGGCAGAGATTAGTATTTTATATTATTTTATCAGCCGTGGTTTCGGAGACATAAAGGGATTTTTTACTCTGGGAGAGCAAAAAGGCGATGCCTGGCTTGGAATTCAGGGGGATAACTCCGTTGTAATGCTTTTGATGGGAATTTTTGCATGGATTGTGGTGGCAGCACTGATATGTCTATACCGTTGGAATGTAAAAGATGCCTGCCATATGCAGGAACTTCAACAGCAGGGCAAGCCACTGCCTACGTTTCGACAGGAACTTTCCAATCTGGTAGATAAAAAATTTTATGTAACGGTGTTGGTACTTCCTGTAATCGGAGTATGTGTGTTTAATATTCTTCCCATTATCTTTATGATTTTGATTGCATTTACCAACTATGGTGGAAATATTGTACCGCCGGAATTGGTAGACTGGGTAGGATTACAAAACTTTTCCAAATTATTGACGTTGTCACAGTTTGCCCCTACGTTTTTCAAGATTTTGGGTTGGAACCTTTTGTGGGCAGTGTTGTCCACTGCGTTAAATTATTTTGCAGGTCTTGGGCTTGCATTGTTATTGGAAAAAGAGTGTGTAAAAGGAAAGGCATTCTGGAGAGCATTTCCGGTACTTGCGTATGCCATTCCGGGATTTATTACATTGTTAGCTTTTAAGTTTATGTTTTCTTATGGAGGTCCTATTAATCAGTTAATTACCGCAAGTGGCGGAACTGCCATTGGTTTCTTGGATTTGGATGCAAAATGGACTGCGAGAATCATAGGACTTTTGGTAAATTGCTGGATTAGTGTTCCATCTATTATGCTTCTTGCAACGGGGATTTTATCTAATCGAGATACTTCTTTGTATGAAGCAGCAAAAATTGATGGAGCAGGACGTTGGAAACAATTCCAGAAGCTGACGCTTCCTTTTGTATTGTTTTCCACTATGCCGGTGTTAATCAGTCAGTTTATTGGAAACTTTAATAACTTTGGAATTTTCTATTTCTTACGAGGTGGACTGTATCTGGACGGATATTTCCTTGCCAGCGATACAGACCTGTTAATTAACTGGCTGTATAATTTGTCTATCGATAATAACTATTACTGCATCGGTGCAGCGATTAGTTTGGTAATTTTTATTATTACCTCTGTGATTTCACTGATTGTATATGTGAAGTCACCATCTTATCGAGAGGAGGACACCTTCCAATGAGAAAAAAATGGAAAACCGGAAGAGTGGTGGATACCACAGTTACTTACATATTGCTGATAATAGTGGCATTTATTTTCTTTTTCCCATGCCTGTGGCTGATATTGGCATCTTTTTCAAAGTCGGGAACCATTTATTCCTTTGACGGATTTTTCCCGAAGGAGTACAGTTTTGCAAGTTTTGAAAAATTATTTACAGATACTTCCTTATATAACTACCCGCAATGGTTTTTTAATACGTTATTTGTAGCGGCAGGAAGCTGTGTCTTGGGTACGTTTTTAACTATACTGACAGCATATACCATGTCCAGATTTGAATTTAAGGCAAGAAAGCCCATTATGAAAACAACGATGGTACTTGGAATGTTTCCGTCTTTTATGGGAATGATTGCAGTCTATTTGTTAATGACGCAGTTTAATCTCATCAATCACTTATGGGGATTGATTTTGATTTACAGTGCAGGAGCACCTATGGGGTATCTCACCCAGAAGGGATTTTTTGATACCATTCCAAAGGCAATTGACGAGGCAGCAAGAATTGATGGGGCTACCAATTTGCAGGTATTTACCAAGATTAATCTGCCACTTTCCAAACCTATGATTGTCTATACGGCATTGACTTCATTTACCTGGCCGTGGAGTGACTTTATTTTGCCAAAACTGTTATTAAAAGAAAAGAATCTTTACACAGTGGCAGTAGGGTTAATGAGTCTTGATGAGACAGAGTTTGCAAGGTTTGCGGCAGGAAGTGTATTTATTGCGGTGCCGATTGTAATTTTGTATTTTTGTCTGGTAAAAAATATGGTAAATGGAATGGCTGCCGGAGCGGTAAAAGGATAAAAATAAGCGAAATGGGTAAGGAGCTTCTATGGGAAAAACGTAGAAGCTCTTTACATTTTCTTTTTTTGACTTAAAATAGTTAGGAACCGAAGTGATAAAAGGAGAAATGAAAATGGAAACAGGAAAAATGATTAATCGAATTTCCAATCGTCTGCGCAGACGTTCCAGAGAGGTACAGGAGTCTATTGGAATTAGCGGAGCACAGGGAAATATTTTGAATTATATTTTAGTAGAGTCTGTAAATCACTCTGTTTATCAAAAGGAAATAGAAGCAGAGTTTGGGTTACGCCCCTCTACGGCAACAGAAGCACTGAAAGCTCTTGAAGGACAAGGGTTAATTTGTCGAGAGGCAGAGCCTCATGATGCACGTTATAAAAAAATTGTATTTACGTCTAAGGCACAAGATATTAAAACCGTTTTGCGAAAGGAAATTGAAGAATCTGAGAATTTGTTGCTGAAGGGGATAACAGAAGAGGAAAAAGGAGAGTTTCTGCGCATTGCGGAAAAAATGCTTGAAAACTTAGATACGATGCAAAAGAAGTAAAGTAAAACAGGAAAGGAGAAATACTTAATATGGAAGAAAATGAATTAATGGAAACGATGAAAGTATCAAAAGCAGTAGCTAAAATGGCGATACCAAGTGTTATCAGCAGTCTTGTAACAGTAGTTTATAACATGGCAGATACATTCTTTGTGGGACAGACTGGAGATCCATTGCAGGTGGCAGCGGTTAGTCTGACAAATCCCATCTTTATTCTGTTGATGGCATTTGCAAATATGTTTGGTATGGGTGGCAGTGCAGTAGCCTCCATGGCAATGGGGGAGAAGAATGAAAAACGAGTGAAGAACACATCAGCCTTTGTGACCTATGCTTCTCTGGGAGTGGGGATTGTGTTTGCACTGGTATTGATTATTTTTATGCAGCCAATATTGCACATATTCGGAGCAAATGCACAGACTTATGAATTGGCAAAAGGATATACGTTTCATATTTCCTATGGAGCTCCGTTTATTATCTGGTCGGCGGCAGCCAGCTTTATTGTCAGAGCTGACGGTGCCAGCAAAGAAGCAATGATTGGAAGTATGATCGGAACCATTGCGAATATCGTGTTAGACCCTGTTTTTATCAGTGGACTTGGAATGGGAGCAGCCGGAGCAGCCATAGCAACTACAATAGGAAATATTATGGCAAGCATGTACTTTTTGTGGTATTTTTTGAAAAAGAGTAAGGCATTGTCCATTCATCCCAAATATTTCACTTGCAGGGAAGGGGTTTTAACACAAATCTGTGCCGCAGGACTACCAACAGCTATATTTTCAGCATTAATGAGTATATCTACCATTATATTAAATCAAATATTGGTAGCATATGGTAATGCGCCGGTAGCGGCAATCGGAATTGTTTTTAAGGCAAATATGTTTATTACATTCCTGCAAATGGGGCTGGCAAACGGAGTGCAACCACTTTTGGGATATAATTACGGTTCCGGCAATCAGGAGCGATTTATTGCGATAGAACGATTCACTAAGAAATGTTGCCTGATTGTAGGAATTCTTGCAACAGTATTATTTTTTGTATTGAGAGAACCGATTATTCAGATGTTTATTAATGACAAGGATACCGTATATTATGGGGTGAAAATGCTCATTGCCTATATGCTGTCAGGACCGGTAATCGGAATACTTTTTGTAAATATGAACTGTATGCAATCTACGGGAAATGCATTTCCGGCAACTGTTTTATCCATACTTCGTCAAGGTTTGTTGCTTATACCAATGTTGTATTTATTAAATGCAGTATTCAAACTTAGCGGTGTAATCTATGGACAGGCACTGACGGATTATATTGCAGTGTTACTTTCAGTGTACCTTTGGAGACGGAAATCTTGGAAAATGAAATCATACATAGTATAATGATGGGAAAAGGGAAGGAGAAGGAGGATGGAATATACAAAGATTGGAAATACAGAAATAGAGGTTTCAAAATTATGTGTTGGATGTATGAGTTTTGGTAAGGCAGGAACCATGCATGACTGGACATTGAATGAAACCCAAAGTGAAGAAGTAATAAAACATGCCTTAGACTTGGGGATTAATTTTTTTGACACAGCCAATGGATATTCTGCCGGAACCAGTGAGGAATATCTGGGAAAGGCAATCAAAAAGAATGTAGCCAGAGATAAAGTTGTTATTGCATCGAAAGTCTATTTTAATGAAGGACGTTTATCCAGAAAGGCAATTTTAAGAGAAATAGAAGGCACTCTTACACGCCTTGCCACAGACTATCTGGATTTATATATTATTCACCGATTTGATTATGAAACACCTATGGAAGAAACGATGGAGGTACTGCATGAGTTGGTAAAAGCAGGAAAGGTGCGGGCAATCGGTGCTTCTGCCATGTACGGCTATCAGTTTTACAATATGCAGTTAATCGCTAAGGAGCATGGATGGACTCCGTTTTCTACCATGGAGAATCACTATAATTTATTGTATCGAGAGGATGAAAGGGAATTAATTCCTATTTGTAAGCAGATGAATGTTTCTCTGATGCCATATAGCCCTCTTGCAGCAGGGCATTTAGCAAGGGCAGAGTGGACATCGGATTCTTTGCGGGGAAAAACAGACCGGGTAGCAAAGGGAAAATACGACCGCATGGAAGAACAGGATATGCATATTGTAAAGCGAGTTCAGGAGCTGGCAGAAAAACATCAGTGTAAAATGTCTCAGATTGCCATAGCATGGCAATGGGCAAAGGGCGTAGCAGCACCCATTATCGGAGCAACTAAGGCGCAATATTTGGATGATGCAGCAGGGGCTTTACAGGTACAGCTTACACTGGAAGAAGTTGCATATTTGGAAGAAATGTATGTGCCACATCCCATTGTAGGTGCAATCGATAAGAATCCGGAGCAGGGAGTTATGCTGTTGGATGAGAAAAAGTAGGGGTTAAATTAAATATTTTAGTCTTCAAAATTGTTCATATGAAAAGGGACTATCGCTTTTTACGGAAATTCATTCGTATAAGCGACAGCCTCTGACTTGACAACAAAAGACAAAATATTTACAATAAAAAGAGTTTGAGGGAAGAATTAGATAGGGAAAAGTAAGGGAACATCCGGTTCTGCAATTCAGCAGACTGCTAATTCGGTAATTAATTCCAGAAAACATAAAAATATAAAACAAAATATGGCAGGGAGGAAGTATGGCTGATTTATTAGAGAGATTGCGGTATAACATTCAGGATATTTTAGGGAAAAAGTCATATGCAGAGACGCAGATGCAAAAGTATTAACGAGTTGTGGAGGGGATACAAGAAAAACTGAAGCAAATGGAAGATTTAGAAGAAGTAATTGCACAGATAGGAATTGATTACGACTATCTGGAATTAAATTCGTTTTCTGCATCCGGAAAACTGAGCAGTACTTATGAGGAAAAGGAATCACAAAACCGTGCAGCAGTAGAATCCATTGAACAGCATTATAACATTGGTGTTTCCTATGTAAAATCAAAATATCAGGAGGCACAAAATCAGTATGAATACTGGAAAGGAGAAGCGGAACGGGAAGACCGGGAAATGAAAGTTTATGAAAAACAGTATTATGAACAGCTGGAGTTGCAGAAACGTCAGGAAGAAGCACGCAGAAGAGAAAGGGAGAACGAGAGACAAAATCGAGGAAGGGGAAGGTTAAGGTAGAATGAAAGTAGTGAAAGTATCAGGCGCAGATATGAATTCCTTAATGGGAGATTTGCAGAGTATACAGGAGAAGATGGAATCTTCCTATCAAAAAGTAAAGCAGTTGAAAGAGCGAATAGAAAATCAGGGAGATTGGGAAGGAAAAGAACGAGACACTTTTTTGACCTATTTTAAACTGATGGCAGAATATCACAGATGTTTTACTGACAGTTGTGGAAAGAATCGGGAAAATCCACTGAAAGAAGCAATGGATGCCTTAAAAGAGTTAGAAACGCATGTAGACAGTTTTTATACAGAGTTTCAGGAGTATCGAAATATAGAAAAAATTTGACAAGAAAAAGAGACAGGAGATAAGAGATGGGAGAAGAAATTAAAGTCGGCGAAGAGGTGTTGGATTACATATCAGAGCTGGAAGGCATACAGGAAGAGTTGAAAGAAGTATATGCACATGCCGTCAGATGTAAGGATAATCTTTCGCAGGGAGCATATCGAGGAAAGGCAAAACACGAAATCAAATTATTTTTTGATTCCCTTGAAAGCCATCTGCAAAGAATGTTATTCTTATATGGAGCGGCCTCCTCTTATATTACCAATGCATACCAGACTATGTATTACAACGAGGAACAGTTGGTGGACTGGGTAATTAAGCAGATGGGAGGAGGAGAATAAACATGAATGAGGAAATGAAGCGTGTCAGTCCGTTTTGGGAGGAAAAGTTCGGTTCACAGGTAGACTGTATGTATTATGAAGACAGGCTGTTAGCGATAGACCGTACCTTGCAGGAATGTGATGAGATATTGGAAGATGTAGGATTGGGAACGGGTTTTATTTCCAAGAGGTCAGAGCTGGAATATCTGTTTGATGATAAGAGAACCCTGTGGAAGTATGTGCTGGCATTGCCGGATTTTATGAGCTACTATCTTGATGAACCTTTTTATAAGGCACTGAATCAGCATGCCACAGAAACCATCAGCCTAATTAAGCCGGAGGACTTTTCTGTAAATGCAGGAGAAGACAATCAGATAGGGATTACGGAAAGCTACTATGACCCATATTTTGGGGAATATAAAGAAACCAAGACGAAAACCACGTTCCGATTTGCTGATTTTTTGGGAACCGGATATTCGGAAGCGGCAAACAATGATGGTTGGATTGTTACCAAGAGTGGATATGTAGAGGAATTTGCACAGATATTTGAAGCTCAGTATCAGGGAATGAGGGAAATAGCGGCAGAGGAGTTTGAAAAAAGAGGAATCACAGACTACGAAACATACATAGACAGTTTTTCCCATCAGGGAGAATTTGACCACAGAATGGATAAGCCGTTCTTAAGTTTTGTTTCCGCGGTGCTAGATATTACCATAGTAAAACCCATGATTGAAGCGTGTATCGAAAAGGATTTGATTACGGGAGAAGACCTAAGTGATTTGGAATGTCAGTTTAAACTGGTATTTGCCGCAGTGGATATGGCAACACTTGGGGGAGCGATAGGAGCAACCCGACTGTCAGAAATGGGAATGAAGGAAGCACTCAAAGCCACGGGAAAGATGGTAGCAGTAGAATTTATGGGGAATACGGCAGTATGTGGAATCGGAGCGATAGGACAGGCATTTGACTGGCCGGCACCAATAACCATTATGTTGAGTCTGGCAACGGGAATTACGGTAAGCTGCATTGGGAATAAGTTGTTGTTTAAGAATGCAGAGGGAATTGTAATTCGGGAAACGGAGTTAAGTGATGCGCAGGTGAATAAGATTGGGGAGATGTTGGGGGGGGAGAGTGGAAACAATCTATTAGATGATACAGGAGAGTTTGTTGATGATATGTTAGAAAATAACTATCAAGTTTACATAAAGAGAAAAATGAGTAAAGGACAGACACCTAAGGGTAGATTAGAATGGAAGCAGGCGAGTGAATATTGGACTAAAGAATCACCGGTTGCAAGAGGAAATAATTTCAATAAAACAGTGCGAGAAGCAGATATTTATGATTATCATGAAATATATCTAGAAAATGGTAAAAGGCTAGATTCATATGATCCAGATGCTGGAGAGATAATTTCTAGAAAAGCAACAGATTTGGATAAGATTAGTGATGATACATATAGGAGATATTTGTCAGAATTTTCTTCTAAATACCCTAAAGGAACAAAAATAAGGTCTAATGCTTATCCAGAACTTGATGGACAAGCATTGAGGGGACAGTATATATTAGAGATACCAGCAAGTAATGCTAATTTAAGTAATATTGATTATTATAAAAAGATTGCATCTGAATATGATGTAATTTTAAGGTTTACGGAGGAAGTACAATGATAGAATTAAATTCTAAGATCAAAGAAGCGTTAACGAAAATAGATTTTGTTAAAAGATATGAAGAGGTGTCAAATAAATTTAATGCAGAAAGAACGCCTTCAAATAATCGATTGGTATATATTGATGGTGAAGAGGTTATGGAGATAATTCAGGAATTAGGATACTCGCCATTATTTGATAGTAAAGAAAAATTTTATAAGATTAGGGAAGAACGAATCGGGAAGTATACATTAGGAGTTCATATTATTTTACAAGGTGGAATGGTAGATTTAGTTTGGGTAGTCGCAGAGGATGGGGAATTGCTTCTTGGTGCCCCTTGGGGGACTTATTCAAGAAGACTTATTGACAGTGGTTATAGAATTAAAAAACCAATTTTTGGAACATATGAGGATTTAGAACAAATTTTAAAAATTACTTTTAAGATGTATGAAGA
>ERZ1034984.1680-NODE-1680-length-19780-cov-9.262712_pt1 | contig 19780 bp, 18 predicted proteins | sample MGYA00520589_ERZ1034984 | MGnify/ENA primary metagenome ERZ1034984 (study PRJEB33766, sample SAMN09781790) | gut metagenome | biome: gut microbiome | host: Homo sapiens | place: Madagascar | study: EMG produced TPA metagenomics assembly of the PRJNA485056 data... | reverse complement strand
AAGAAGAAAAAGAAAAGAAGCCAAAGTCTGAGAAAAAGGAAAAGGCAGAGATGGGGATTACCGTTGCAATTTCAGTATTAGTGGCGGTGGTTGTTTTTATGATGTTACCGTTTTATGCATCCTTGCTTTTTCAAAAATTTATAAAGTCAGAAACAGTAATTATTTTAATTGAAAGTATATTGCGAATTGCAATTTTTATTGGTTATATTCTCCTGATATCTAAGATGGAAGAGATTCATCGTGTATTTATGTATCACGGAGCAGAACATAAGTGTATTAACTGTATTGAACATGGTTTAGAGTTAAATGTGGAAAATGTGAAAAAAAGTTCCAGAGAACATAAACGTTGTGGAACAAGTTTCTTATTTTTTATTTTAATTATAACGATTATACTTACGATGTTTATTCGAGTGGATTCAAGAATTCTTAGAATGGTATTACGACTTGCCATTATTCCGGTAGTAGCAGGTATTTCTTATGAAATATTGCGATTAGCCGGAAGAAGTGAAAATGTGATTGTTAATTTAGTAAGTAAGCCGGGATTGTGGTTACAGAAATTAACTACCGCAGAACCAGACGAAGAAATGATTGAAGTAGGAATTGCTTCGGTTGAGGCGGTATTTGATTGGCGCGAATATATTAAAAACCTCAAGGAAGAAGAGAGATAGCTATTCTCAAAAGAAAAAATAAACAGGAGGATAGTTATGACATTAGAAGAGGCATTAAACAAAGGAAAAGAGATTCTTAAGGAAGCAGAAGTATTGGATTATGAATTGGATGCATGGTATCTGATGGAATACGTCTGCAAAATAGAAAAAAGCCAGTATTACCTTAAGGGTAGAGAAGAAATGGAGCCGGAAAAGTGGCAGGAATATGAGGTGCTTTTAAGAAAGCGTGCAGAGCATATTCCATTACAATATATTACAGGAAGTCAGGAATTTATGGGACTGGAGTTTAAAGTAAACTCTCAGGTCTTGATTCCAAGGCAAGATACAGAAACTTTGGTGGAAGAGGCTTTGAAGGTACTAGAGCCGGGAATGAACGTGTTAGATTTGTGTACAGGTTCCGGGTGCATTATTGTTAGTTTAATGAAGTACAAAGAAGGGCTGACAGGAACAGCAAGTGATATTTCTAAGCAGGCTATTTTGGTAGCAAAGGAAAATGCAAAGCAAAATCAGGTAGAGGTGGAATTTGTAAGTAGTGATTTGTTTAAAAGTATCACAGGAACTTATGATATGATTATTTCCAATCCACCATATATTCCAACCGAAGTAATTGGTGGCCTGATGCCGGAAGTAAAGAATTTTGAGCCTATGGAAGCATTAGACGGTAAGGAAGACGGACTTTATTTCTATCGGGAAATTGCAAGTGAGGCAGGCAATTTTCTTAATTCAAATGGATATTTGTATTTTGAAATTGGTCATGATCAAGGTGGAAAAGTGGCGGCCATTATGGAAAGTAATGGATACCGTAACGTAAGAGTAGTAAAAGACCTTGCGGGAAATGACCGTGTTGTTATGGGAAATCTGCCAGCAGTACAGTAGAAAGGAAGAAAGAAATGTTTGATAAGTTAGAAGATATTCTGATTCGTTACGAAGAAATCATGAATCAGTTAAGTGAGCCGGATGTAGCAAATGATACAAATCGGTTTCGTAAGTTAATGAAAGAACAGAGTGATTTAGCTCCTATTGTAGAGGCATATAAGGAATATAAGCAGGCAAAACAGAATATAGAGGATTCTCTTGCAATGTTAGACGAAGAAAGCGATGAGGAACTTCGTGAGCTTGCAAAGGAAGAATTAAATGAGTCTAAGGCAAAAGTAGAAGAATTAGAAAATCAGTTAAAAATTTTATTATTGCCAAAAGACCCTAATGATGATAAAAACGTTATCGTGGAAATTCGTGCAGGTGCAGGTGGAGATGAAGCCGCATTGTTTGCAGCAGAAATCTATCGTATGTATGTACATTATGCAGAAAGCCGTAACTGGAAAGTAGAAACATTAGAGTGTGAAGAAATCGGAATCGGCGGCATGAAAAATGTTACCTTTATGATTACCGGACAGGGTGCATATTCTGTAATGAAATATGAGTCTGGTGTACACCGTGTACAGCGTGTGCCAGAAACAGAATCCGGCGGACGTATTCATACCTCTACAATTACCGTTGCAGTAATGCCAGAGGCAGAGGAAGTAGATGTTCACATTGACGAAAAAGATATTCGTATTGATGTTATGCGTGCTTCCGGAAATGGTGGACAGTGTGTCAATACTACAGACTCAGCGGTTCGTTTGACCCATTATCCTACCGGAATTGTTATTTACAGCCAGACAGAAAAGTCACAGCTTCAAAATAAGGATAAGGCATTTGCATTGTTGCGTGCAAAACTGTATGATTTGGAATGTCAGAAAGCGAAAGATGCAGAGGCTGAAGCAAGAAGAAGCCAGATTGGTACTGGGGACCGTTCAGAGAAGATTAGAACCTATAACTTCCCACAGGGACGTGTAACAGACCACAGAATCAATCTTACGTTGTATAAGTTAGATAAGATTATGAATGGAGACATTCAGGAGATTTTGGATGCGTTGATTGCAGCCGACCAGGCAGCCAAGTTGGCGAATATGAATGATAACTAAGACGGATAATAGTAGTCTTTGTGAGAAATTCAGTTGTAATAAAGAAAGTTAAGATATGAAAAGAAAGTATCCCATGTTAGTCTTGGTAGCTGATATGGGGTATTTTGGTATAGAGAGTGTGCCAGTATTAGGGAAACTATTATAGGAAAATGAGGAGTATATTGTGGAGTATATTGTAATTAATATAAATGAACCTTTATGGAGGAAAAGAAAATGCGTTTTGGATTAGCGTCTTATGAATTTAGAAACAACGATATTAGATTCAATTTATCTCAAATTGAAAAAGCAATAAAAGAAGCAAAAGAAAAAGATGTTCAATTGTTATGTTTTGGAGAAACTTTTTTGCAAGGATTTGAATCCTTGAAGTGGAAGTATGAGGATGATAAACAGGTGGCTGTTAGCCTGGATTCAGACGAAATATATTACATAAAAGAATTGTCAAGAAAGTATGAAATCGACTTGTTTGTTGGTTACGTTGAGCTAGAGCCAGCAGATGAAAAATTGTATTCTTCGTATGTATTGATTGAAGGCGGAAAAGTGAAATATAATTATCGAAGAATATCAAAAAACTGGAAAGAATATGAAAAGACAGACGAACACTATTGTGAAGGTGATGAGGTAGAAGATATTGCATATAGAGGAATAAAATTAAGTACAGGGTTATGTGGAGATTTATGGATTTTCCCTGAAAGGTTTAAAACGGATAGTATACTTATTTGGCCTGTTTTTGTTGATTTTTCATTAGAAGAGTGGAAGACAGAAATGTTAGATTATGCACAGCAAGCAAACTTGATTTCCAAAAACGTTTTGATGGTAAATTCTATATGCAAAGACGAGATATGTGTTTCGCATGGAGGAGCATTTTATTTAAAAAATGGAGAGATAATGGATAAGACAAAGTTTGATAATGAACAAGTGTTAGTTGTTGAGATATAAAAATCCCTAATACTAATCATAAAATTTAGGAGATAACCATGATATATTTAACACAGTTCAAATTTCCGGATGTAGAAAGAGAATATGATTTCCTCATGGGAATGAGAAGAACCTGTTATGACAGTTTCTATCCGTTTCAGGTATTAACTAAAAATAACTTGCGGGTTTTAGACTTCGAACCGATTACAATTTTATATGGTGGAAATGGTTCTGGAAAGTCTACTGCATTGAATGTTATAGCAGAAAAATTACAATTAGATAGAGATACATTATTTAATCGATCTAATTTTTTTGAGGATTATACACAAATGTGTGAATTTGAAGTAGCGCAGGAAATTCCAGTGAACAGTCGTATTGTCACCAGTGATGATGTGTTTGATTTTATGTTGAACTTGCGTACCATCAATGATGGTATTAACGTTAAAAGAGAGGATTTATTTCAAGAGTACCTGGATGTAAAATATGCAAAATTTCAAATGAAGTCTTTAGCAGATTATGAGCAGCTAAAAAAGGTAAATATGGCAAGGAGTAAAACACAATCAAAGTACATAAGAAATAATCTTATGGATAATGTGCGGGAACATTCTAATGGAGAGAGTGCTTTTATCTATTTTGCAGACAAGATAAAAGAAAGTGGATTGTATCTGCTAGACGAGCCGGAAAATAGTTTATCACCGGAAAGACAGCAGGAATTACTTCAATTTATAGAGGATTCGGCACGATTTTTCGGTTGTCAATTTGTAATTGCGACACATTCTCCGTTTTTGCTTTCCCTAAAGGGGGCAAAGATTTATGATTTGGATGAAAATCCGGTGGATGTGAAAAAATGGACAGAATTGGAAAGTGTGCGAGTTTACTATGAATTTTTTAAGAAACATGAAAGAGAGTTTGATTTCTGAGAAAGTGTGAGATGTGAGCTGACAACGTATAAAATTATTCTGGAATAACGATGTCTAATTTGTTAGTTAGGAAATGTAGAAATTACCGATTTCCTAACTGCCAGAAAGCAACTGCACTTGCAGCAGCAACATTTAGTGAGTCTACGCCATGAGACATTGGGATACACACAGTATAGTCACAATCTGCAATGGTAGAGGTTGCCAGACCATCCCCTTCTGTGCCTAAAATAATAGCCAGCTTGCTCTCAGACATAAGATTTGGGTCATCAATATTGACAGATTCCTCACACAGTGCCATAGCAGCAGTTTTAAAGCCAAGGTCATGAAGTTGTGCAATACCATGAGTTGCCCAATTTTCTGATTTATCACCAATAAATGTCCAGGGAATCTGGAATACAGTTCCCATACTGACACGAATGGAACGGCGATATAGTGGATTGCTACAGGCAGGAGTAAGTAATACGGCATCCATGTTTAGTGCTGCGGCACTGCGAAAAATTGCCCCCACATTTGTTGGGTTCATAACATTTTCTAAGATAGCAATTCGTTTTGCATTTTTGCAAATGTCTTCTACAGATGGTAACTTTGGACGATACATAGCACAAAGTGCCCCACGGGTCAATGCAAAGCCGGTAAGTTGAGTAAGTATATCAAACTCTGCGGTGTAGACAGGAACATTGCCACAGCGAGTGATGATATTTTTTGCTTGTCTTTCGATATGCTTTTTTTCCAATAATAGAGAAAAAGGAACACATCCTGCGTCTAAGGCGCGGTCAATTACTTTAGGACTTTCTGCAATAAAGAGTCCTTTTTCCGGTTCGTGGCGGTTTAGGAGTTGATTCTCGGTAAGACGAGCATAGATATCAAGTTCAGGTGCATTAAAATCAGTTATCTCTATAATGTTTGGCATGTTTGTCTCCTTGCAGTTAAAATGTTGAAAAACGTAATTTACTACCATATTATAAAGGGGATGTAAGACGGTGTCAATTGAAAGGCAAGTGGGGGATGACAAGAAGTTGGTTGAGGACATCACTGTTCGTGGTGGGGGAAAATTATGCAGAGAATATATGCAATACTTGAAAGAAGAAAATGAGAGATTAAAAAAAGAAAATGAACTTAAAAATTATTATCTTAAAAAGGTGTCAAAGGGATAGGAAAGAAAAGTGAGAAAAACTTGTACAATTAGATTTTAGAAAGGAAAATTACCGTGAAAAAAGGCGATAAAATAGGCATTGTATGTTGTTCTAATGGACAACCGCAGACAGCGAGACAACAAATAGAAATATTGAAAGAGACACTGATAGAGCTAGGATTAGTCCCTGTATTTAGTAAATATATTTTTGATAAAGGAGCAGGATTCAGTGGTTCGGCGAAAGAGCGGGCAGAGTCTTTGATGGAGTTTTATAAAGATACTGAAATCAAAGCAATTTTTGATATTTCCGGTGGTGATATTGCAAATGAGATATTGCCCTATTTAGACTTTAAAGTAATTGGCAACAGTAAAAAGCAGTTTTGGGGATATAGTGATTTAACTACAATCTTGAATGCAATTTATGCACAGACAGGAAATACTTCTGTGTTGTATCAGATTCGTAATCTCATTTATGATAATGGAGAAAAGCAACAGAAAGATTTTGCAGCCACCATTTTTGAGAAAAATAACAGTTTGTTTTCGTTTCCATACGAGTTTGTACAGGGAGAAACATTGCAGGGAAGTGTAATAGGTGGAAATATCAGATGCTTTTTGAAATTGGCAGGAACGCCGTATTTTCCGGATGTAGAAGGAAAAGTGTTATTGTTAGAAGCATGGGGCGGAGGCGTTCCACAAATGACCACTTATTTGAGCCAATTGCAGCAAATGGGAGTATTTGAAAAAATCAGTGGCATTTTGTTAGGAACGTTTACCAAAATGGAAGAGGTGGGCTGTGTTCCTGATATGGTGGAACTGGTAAAAAGATATGCAGGGGAACTGCCTGTGGTAAAGACCGGCAAAATAGGACACGGAACAGATGCAAAAGGAATTATAATCGGAAAAGAGATATTCCTGGTAAGACAGAAGTAAAAAAGAAATGTAAACCAGAAATAAAAATAAGTTGACAATTAGCATCCTTTCTTTTATACTACTAACAGATAAAAGGAGGAGCTTACTTATGAAAAAATCAAAATTATCTGTACAGGATATGTGTATGATAGGAATGTCTACGGCAATTATTGCAATTATGGCACAGATTTCTATTCCTATAGGATTAAGAGGAGTACCAATGACCATGCAGACATTTGCAATTATACTTGCAGCAATTGTGTTAGGAGCGAAGAACAGTGCTATTGCTTCATTAGTATATGTACTACTTGGAGCAGTAGGAGTACCGGTATTTGCAAATCTCAGTGGAGGATATGACAAAGTTATCGGTCCTACCGGAGGATTTTTAATGTCCTTTCCAATTATGGCATTGTTAATAGGTTTAGGAATGGACATACATACCAAGAATAAAACAATGTCCGTGATTGCAATGGTAATTGGAATTGTAGCAGGAGCAGTTGTGAACTATATTGCAGGAATTTTATGGTTCTGTTTTGCGATGAAGAGCAGTTTCTTAGTAGGATTTGAAGCATGTGTACTTCCGTTTATTCTTACCGATATTGGAAAGGCGATTCTTGCAGTAATTATTGGGCTTCCGGTGCGAAAGGTAGTGAGAAAAGCAGCATGTCGATAAAACTACGTCCCCATCATTTATTGTGTACACAAGGATATTCAGGGAAAGGATATAGTAATGAATTTGTAGAAAATATGAATGAAGTTGTGAGAAGATTACGAACAGAAGAAGCAACAGAAGTAACCATTGTATACTCTACAGATGATTTATGTGAGCATTGTCCAAGTAAACAGGGAACAGATATATGCAGTACACAGGAAAAGGTAAAATCTTTTGACCGAAAAACAGCAGAGTATTTCGGAATAGAAGAAAAGACTTATATTTATCAGGAAATTATTCAAGAAATTGATAATCAGATGACATCTGAGCGAATGGATGATATTTGTCAAGGGTGCAAATGGTATCCGATTAGTTCTTGTAAAAAGAATATTTTAGCGAAAAAGACAGTGTAAGCTGTCTTTTTTTGTGCAATAGGAAATAGAAGAGATTTCCGATATTATTATAAAGTGTGTAAGGTTTTAAGAAAAAGAATCACCCGAAAGGATAATTGATGCAGAAAAGAAAATGCGATAAAATAAGTATAATATTTTATGGAAAATAAAGGAGAGGTTATGTTCAAAAATACACCAATTATCGGAATTATGCCTTTATATGATAAGGAAAAGGACAGCTATTGGATGATTCCCGGATATATGAAATCCTTAGAAGAAGCAGGAGCAATTTCAATGATGCTTCCGTTGACAGAGAGGGTAGAAGAGCTAAATTACTTTTTAGAAACTTGTGACGGATTCCTTCTAACCGGTGGACAAGATGTAACGCCGGAGCTTTACGGAGAAGAAAGAAAGCCAGTGTGTGGAGAGACATCTGCTTTGCGGGATAGCATGGATAAATATATTTTTACGCATGCAGTACAAGAAAATAAAGTGATACTTGGAATTTGTCGGGGAATCCAGCTTATGAATGCAGTATCAGGTGGAACCTTGTATCAGGATTTACCCAGTGAACTTGAAAGTGACATCGAACATCACATGCAGCCACCGTATGACAGAACTGCCCATATGGTAGATTTGGTGAAAGATTCCCCGATTTTTCAACTATTGCAGGAAGAAAAAATACCGGTAAACAGTTACCATCACCAAGGGGTAAAAGTAATCGGAAAGGGCTTTCGGAAGATGGCAGTTGCTACCGATGGGCTGGTAGAGGGAATCTATATGCCGGATAAGAAATTTGTTTGGGGGATTCAGTGGCATCCGGAATTTTCCTATAAAAAGAGCAGTTATAGTCAGAAAATAATAGAGGAGTTCGTAACAAAGGCGAAAGAATCGTAAGGAGAAGGTGGACGGAAAATGACAAAAAGAGAACGAGAAATCACAGATATTCAGGAAATTTTAGCAATACTAGATAAATGTAAAGTGGTGCATATCGGATTAGTGGACAAGGATCAGCCATATATTGTCCCAATGAATTATGGATATACATACGAAAATGGTCAACTTACCCTTTATCTACATGGAGCAAAAAAGGGATATAAATATGACTTGATTCAGGCAAATCCAAAAGTATGCTTTGAAATGGAATGTGATACTATGCCATTTGAAGGAAAAGTAGCATGTCAGTACGGAATGGTTTATTCCAGTGTTATGGGAAAGGGAACTGCCGAGATTGTAGAGGATGTAGAAGAAAAAATCGAAGCAATGGCAATTTTAATGAAAACACAGACGGGAAAAGATTTTTCATTTAATGAACAATTAGTTTCTATTGTAAATGTAATAAAAATCCATGTAACAGAATTTACCGCTAAGAAAAGACCGATGCCGGAAGGAATGAAAAAATAATGTGTGTTCGGATATAGCACGGTGTTTTCTACGATGTAAAAGGTAAGACTAGCTTAGGCTGGTCTTATTTTTATACATGACAAATGAACAATTACATGCTATGATATAGTGCGTGATAATACTTATTAAGTTGAAGTCTACCCAGGTGGAGGCTATCAGCGGAAAGAAGAGGAAAAGTTATGAATAAGTCAAAATCTTATGAATTGGTTCTAACAGCACTGTTTACTGCCATTATCATTGTGATGGCATTCACACCATTGGGGTATATCCCATTAGTGGTTATTAATGCAACGATTATACATATTCCGGTTATTCTGGGAGCAATCTTTTGTGGACCGAAAAAGGGTGCATTTCTTGGATTTGTGTTTGGTTTAACCAGTTTTATTAAAAATACAATTATGCCTACTTCCATGTCAGCATTTGTTTTTTCACCTATTCTGGCAAGCAGTTTCGTAGGTCCATCCGGTATCGTGAAAAGTACCATTATTTGTTTTGTACCAAGAATTTTAGTAGGTATTGTACCTTACTTTGTATACAAGGGAATTGTAAAATTAGTTTCCGGTGAAAGAGAAAAAGCAGGAAAGGTTGTCTGTAATCTGGTAATCAGTGCACTGTTATTAGTAGCAGTTCATGCGTTTATCGGAAAAGGAATCGAAATGAAAAATGCAAATACAATCGGATGGATTGTAGGAGCAGTAGTTGCAGTTATTTTCTTTGTAGTTGCACAGGTTGGTATCAAGGCAAAAGAAGGTGCATTTTTGGGATATTTGTATGCAGGTGTAAGCGGTGCCCTGGTAAATACATTATTAGTAATGCCAATGATTTATATTTTCTACAAAGAAGACTATGCAAAAGCATTAAAAGTAAGTGCAAATGCAGTAACAGGCGTTATTTTAGGTGTTATTAGTTTTAACGGAATTATTGAAGCAGTAGTAGCTGCAATTTTAGTAGCAGCTATTGGAATGGTACTTCGCAAAATCAGCAGGAGGTAGTTATGTTAAAAGGAAAGCATGTATTACTTGGAGTAACCGGAAGTATTGCGGCATATAAGATTGCCAATTTAGCGAGCATGCTGGTAAAGCTTAATGCAGATGTTCATGTAATTATGACAAAGAATGCAGAACAGTTTATTTCACCGGTTACCTTTGAAACATTAACAGGAAATAAAGTAATTGATGATACCTTCGAGCGAAACAGCGGATATCATGTAGCACATATTGCCATGGCTGCGGAGGCAGATATTGTAATGATTGCACCGGCTACAGCCAATGTAATTGCAAAGTTAGCACACGGAATAGCAGATGATATGCTGACATCCACCATGTTGGCATGTACTGCACCGATTTTGCTATCTCCCGCCATGAATACACATATGTATGACAATCCTGTAACGCAGGAAAATATGAGAAAATTAGAAAGTTTGGGCTATCAGTTGATAGAACCGGCAGCAGGACATTTGGCATGTGGTGATACCGGAAAAGGAAAAATGCCGGAGCCGGAGATGTTATTAGATTGCATTTTACAGGAAATTGCCTGTGAAAAAGATATGGTAGGAAAAAAGGTGCTTGTTACAGCCGGACCGACCAGAGAATCTTTAGACCCGGTACGATATATTACTAATCATTCTACCGGAAAAATGGGATATGCTATTGCAGAAAATGCAGCAAGACGTGGAGCAGAGGTTACATTAGTAAGTGGGCCGACACAGTTGAAAAAACCACGTTTTATGAAGGTAATAGACGTTACAACAGCAGAGGAAATGTTTCAGGCAGTAAACGATGCATTTGATACACAGGATATTATACTGATGGCAGCAGCAGTGGCAGATTATCGACCTACCACTGTGGCGGACCATAAGATTAAAAAGTCAGATGGTGAAATGAATATTCCACTGGAACGTACAACCGATATTATTGGAACATTGACACAGCGAAAAAAACAGCAGTTTATTTGTGGATTTTCCATGGAAACCCAGAATATGTTGGAGAATTCCAGAGCAAAGTTGGCGAAAAAGAATCTGGACATGATTGTTGCCAATAATCTAAAAGTAGCAGGAGCCGGATTTGGAACAGATACCAATATTGTTACAGTGATTACAAAAGATGTTTGTGAAGAACTTCCGATAATGAAAAAAGAAGAAGTAGCAGGAGCACTGTTTGATCGGATTTTAAACCAGTTATAGTGAGAAAATTATGAAATTTTATTTAGCACCATTAGAAGGAATTACCGGATATATTTATCGAAATGCTTACGAAAAATACTTTCATAATGTAGAGAAATATTTTACACCATTTATTAGTCCCCATACTAAGCGATGTTTGAACAGCAGAGAAGAAAAGGATATTCTTCCAGAACATAATCAGGGAATGAAGGTAGTGCCACAGATATTGACCAATAATGCCACAGATTTTATTCGCATAGGAAAGACACTTCAAGAGTATGGATATGAGGAAATCAACCTGAATCTGGGGTGTCCTTCCGGAACAGTGGTATCCAAGGGACGTGGGTCAGGATTTTTAGCTTATCCGGAACAGTTAGATGCTTTTTTAGAGGAAGTTTTTGAAAATCTGCATATGAAGATTTCCATAAAGACCAGAATCGGAAAAGAAGATGCAGAAGAGTGGAACAGGTTGCTTTCCATTTATAATCAATATTCAATGGAAGAATTGATTGTGCATCCAAGGATTCAGACAGATTTTTATAAAAATAAGCCTGATTGGCAGGCATACGAATATGCAGTAAAGGAAAGCAAAAATCCATTATGTTACAATGGAGATATTTTTACCAAGTCCGATTATGAACAATTGTTGAAAGAGTTTCCAAACACAGAAAAAGTGATGCTAGGAAGAGGAATTATTTCCAATCCACAGCTAATAGATATGTTTGAATCACAAGAAACCAAGCTAGATAAGAAGAAATTGAAAGCATTCCATGATGAAATATGTAAAGGATATGAAGAGATATTTTCCGGGGACAGAAATGTTTTGTTTAAAATGAAAGAGTTGTGGTTTTATATGGGAAACCTTTTTCAAAGTAGCGAAAAGGATATGAAACAGATTAAAAAATGTCAGAGTCTCGCCCAATATCGTAGTATAGTAGATAGAATTTTTGCATAATAACTTAAAAACACGTTGTATTTTTAGATATTTCAGGGTATAATAGGTATATAGTACTGGAAATGGTGTGCGTAGGAGGAGGGGCTTTTTATGACGAAGTATAAGAGAAGTTCTTTTGAAGTAGAAGCAGAGTTATATGAAGTTGGAAAGGGTTTGGAAGATGGTTTTATGCCATGGACTTCCGTGGTGACAAATGGTTGGATTGTCACAGATAAGTTGGTGAAGATAACAAGAGAAGATGGCGTAGTGGTGTGTCCTTTTATTCAAAATCGACGGGGACTTATTTTTATTCGTGAAGGAGACTATATTATCAAGGAAAAAAACGATGAACGTCATGTATGTGGTTCTGATAAGTTTGCAGAACGATTTCAACCAATTTAAGACAGTGAAGTAAGTATAAAGGCTGTGCGCTAAGGTAGCGTACAGCCTTTTGTTGTGATATAATGAGCGTAGCAATGAGCAGTGAAAAATCCCAGACTGGCAATTTGAATGTTTACAGGCAAAATTGGCAGACGGGATTTTTATTACGCGAGTAGCGATGAAAAGGCTGTGCTTGCACAGGCATTTGAGGAGCACCGCGATAACTTGAGAAACTCGCAAAGCGTGTTTCTCATAGTTTGGCGAATGCCGTACAGTGAGGAAAAGCGAAGCTTTTTCAAACGTACACTGCGGGATAGAATATCATCTAGAATTACAGAGCAGTCAAAAATAGAAAGAGGTTAGCAAAATGGCATTGCAAATGGTATTTGGAGGCTCCGGCAGCGGAAAGTCCAGTTATGTATATGAAAAAGTATTAGCACAGGCAAAGGAACAACCCGATAAAATGTTTTTTGTAGTAGTTCCGGAACAGTTTACCATGCAGACCCAAAGGGAACTGGTGAGCCGTCAGGAACAGCATAGCATAATGAATGTAGATGTGGTGAGCTTTCCTCGTTTAGCATATCGTATCTTTGATGAACTTGGTCTTGGAAATATAAAGATATTAGAAGAAACAGGAAAGAATCTGGTACTTCGCCGTGTGGCAGAAGAGCAACAGGAAAACCTGAAATTGATAAAAGCAAGTATGAAAAAGACAGGGTATATTACAGAGGTAAAGTCTGTGATTTCTGAGTTGACACAGTACCGAATTTTGCCGGAGCAGTTAGATACCTTTGTGGAGGATGAACGTCAGTCTCCATTGTTTCGCTATAAAATTGCAGATATTCAGACCATGTATCAGGGATTTCAGGATTTCTTGAAAGACCGATTTATCACAGCAGAGGAATTATTAGAAGTGTTAGCGGAAGAAGCACATCGTTCTAAACTTCTGAAAAATGCAGCCTTTGTATTGGATGGATTTACCGGATTTACCCCAGTGCAGTATTACTTGTTGGAAGAACTGATGAAAATAGCAGATGAGATTCTGGTGACGGCAGCATTGGATGAACGAGAGGATCCATATCAATGTGATGGAATCCAGGATTTATTCTATATGACAAAAAAGACAGTAGAGAATCTTGGAAAAATTGCAGAGCGAACCCATACAGAAGTATTGGAGCCTTATTGGACGCATCATGGAAATCATACCAGATTCCGGGAGTCTGAGGCATTGTTGTGCTTAGAGCAGAATCTGTTTCGACAAAATCCAATACCTTTTTCTAAGAAAACGAAAGATATTTCTATGTTTTCTCTATTGAGTCCAAGACAGGAGCTTCATTTTATTGCACGAGAAATGAAGCGTTTAGTGCGTGAGGAAAATTATCGTTATAAGGATATGGCAGTGGTATGCGGTGACGTAGAAATGTACGGCAATTATGTACGAGAAATTTTTGAACGATATGATATTCCTGTTTTCCTGGACACTAAGAAAAATATTGTGTTCCATCCCATGACGGAGTTTTTAAAGAGAGCATTACAGGTACTGGAACAAGATTTTTCTTATGAATCAGTAATTGGTTATCTGAGAAGTGGATTATCTGGTTTTAACATGGAAGAAACAGATTTATTGGAAAACTATCTTTTGGCGGGTGGAATCCGTGGATGGAACAAGTGGCAACGAAAATGGGTGCGCCGCGCGGGTACCAATAATGAGGAAGAACTAGAGCAGGTAAATGCTTTACGGGAACGCCTGATAGAACAGTTTACTTCCATGAGAGAAGTGTTTCAAAAGAAAACGAATGTTACTGAGAAATCAAAAGCATTTTATCAGTTCATGGTGAATCTGCAAATTGAGGAACAGTTGCAGGAGTACAGTAAACGCTTTGAAGAAGAGGGAGAAACTGCACTGGCAAAGGAATATGTACAGATATATCGAATTGTCATGGATTTATTAGATAAAATGGTAGAGCTGTTAGGAGAAGAACAGCTGACACTTCGAGAATATCGTGAAATTTTGGAGGCAGGTTTAGAAGCAGCGGCAGTAGGAATTATCCCACCGGGATATGACAGAGTGATTTTTGGAGATATTGAACGAAGCCGTCTGTCAGATGTTAAGGTACTGTTTTTTGTGGGAGTAAATGATGGAATCATTCCAAAAGCAACAGAGCATGGCGGAATCATTTCACAGTCTGATAGAGAATGGTTTGCGCAAAATGAAATGGAGCTTGCACCTACCGACAGAGAACGTAGCTTTATACAAAAGTTTTATTTGTATTTGAATCTTACAAAACCATCACAGAAGTTATATGTTACATGGTTTCGGGTAAATTCAGAGGGAAAAGAGACAAGAAAGTCCTATTTAGTAGGAATACTGCGAAAAATGTTTCCAAAAGTACAGCCGGTAAAGGTGGAACAGGTCAGTGGCATGGAACAGATTGTAACACCGGAAAGTAGTATGGACTTTTTTGTGCAAGGACTTCGCATGGCAAAGCACGGAGATATTTTGCCGGAATGGAAGGAATTATATCAATGGTATGCAGCCAGGGATGAGTGGAGTCAAAAAGCAGCAGACTTTTTGGCGGCGGCTTTTTATCAATATCATCCAATGCGTATGGGAAAAGAAATCACTCGTGCTTTGTATGGAAAAGTTTTGGAAAACAGTGTTACCCGATTGGAACAGTTTTCTACCTGTGCATATAGTCATTTCTTACAGTATGGCTTGAAGTTAGAGGAGCGTAACTTAGGCGAGTTTGCGGCAGTGGATATGGGAAGTATGTTTCATGAAGCTTTACAACGATATTCCGTGGCAATGGAAAAGGCAGGCTATCATTGGTTTGATGTGCCAAAAGAGGCGCAGGAAAAGTTGATACAGCAGGCTGTGGAAGAAACCGTAAGTATGGCGGCAGACACTGTGCTATTAAATGATGCCAGAACAGCATATTTGGTGGAAAGAATCCGAAGAATTTTAAAACGAACCATAGAAACCATAGCAAATCAGATTGAAACAAGTCATTTTTCACCGGAGGGGTACGAGATTTCCTTCTCCTTTGCAGAAGATTTGCAGGCAGTAAACTTCTCCCTAAATGATGAAGAAAAAATGCGGCTAAAGGGAAGAATCGACCGTGTAGATACCAAAAAGACGGATCAGCAGGTTTATGTGAAGGTAGTGGATTATAAATCAGGAAATCGGGATTTTCAGTTGTTATCCCTATATCATGGCTTGCAGTTACAGTTGGTAGTTTACATGAATTCTGCATTAGAGCTTTTGAAAAAGAAATATCCGGACAAAGAAGTAGTTCCGGGGGGAATGTATTACTATCATTTAGATGACCCGGTGGTAGAAGGAACCAGCAATCAGACAGAAATTGAGATTAAAGAAAAGATTTTAGAAGAATTAAAATTAAAAGGTGTTGCTGCGGAAGAAGCAGATGACAGTGTAAGTAAAAAATCACAGAAAGCGGAAAAAGAAGAGTTTCAAGTGCTTTCTAATTTTGTAAATCACAAAATACGAGACATCGGACAAAAGATTTTTGATGGAGATATCGAAACAAATCCATATCAATTAGGCGACAAGACGGGATGTGATTATTGTCCTTATGCGGGAGTTTGCGGATTTGAAACGGATATGCCGGGGCGGGAATACCATAAGCTTGAAAATATCAAGGATAAAGAAGAAATTTTAGCACGGATGCGAAAGGAGATATAAGATGGGATGGACAACAGAACAACAACAGGTAATTGACTTAAGAAACCGCAATCTCCTTGTATCTGCGGCGGCAGGTTCCGGGAAAACAGCCGTATTGGTAGAACGTATTATTCAAAAGATATTAGATAAGCGGCATCCGGTAGATATTGACCGTCTTTTAATTGTGACCTTTACCAATGCAGCAGCGGCAGAAATGCGAGAGCGTATCGGCGCAGCCATTGAAAAAGCATTAGAGCAGGAGCCGGAAAATGTACATTTGCAAAAGCAACAGACCTTACTTCATAATGCACAGATTACTACCATTCACAGTTTTTGTCTCTATGTGATACGAAATTATTTTCATCGTATCGAGTTAGATCCAGATTTTCGTGTTGCGGAAGAGGGAGAGTTAAAACTGTTAAAAAGTGATGTCTTAGATGCTGTATTAGAATCTTATTATGAACAGGGAAAGCCGGAATTTTTAGCACTTTCTGAAACCATTGCCACAGGGAAAACAGACGAACCGTTAAAGGAAGCCATTTTAAAACTGTATGAATTTGCCATGAGTTATCCATGGGTAGAACAGTGGTTAGAAGACTGTAAAGCACCTTATCAGGTGAAAAGTTTAGAAGAATTTGAGACACTTCCCTTGGCAAAAGAGTTAGAAATCTATCTAGGGGAACTGGCAGGACAGTGGAAGGCACAAATGGAAAAGAGCCGTAACATCAGTATGGAATCGGATGGACCACAGATGTATACTCCATTGTTAGAGCAGGAAGCAGCGGTAATGGGGCAGGTAGTATCATGTAGCACCTATCAACAATATTATGAGGCAATTCGGGGTATTTCCTTTGGAAGACTTCCGGGAGCAAGGAAGTTTGAGGGAGATGTACAGAAAAAGGATCAGGTACAAAAACTGCGTAATGAAGTAAAAGCCTCTGTGAAGAAAATTACAGAGCAGTTCTTTTTTCAGGCACCGGAGATGATAGTAGAAGAACTGGGAAAAAATGAACCTATCGTTGCAATGTTAATCGAAGTAACACTTGCCTTTGAAAAGGCTTTTTCCGAAAAAAAACGGGAAAAGAATATGTTAGACTTTAATGATTTAGAACATTTTGCGTTGCAGATTCTAGTGGATAAAGAGAAAAAAGAGCCTACCAAAACAGCAGTAGAATTGCAGAAAAACTATGAAGAAATCATGATAGACGAATATCAGGATTCAAATTATGTGCAAGAAACGATTTTAAAATCTGTAGCAGGAGAAGCTCAGAAACGTAACAATATGTTTATGGTAGGAGATGTGAAGCAAAGTATTTATCGATTCCGTATGGCAAGACCGGAGCTTTTTATGGAAAAATATCATACTTATACCTCCGAGGAAAGCGACAATCAAAAGATTGACTTGCACAAGAACTTCCGAAGTCGTCCACAGGTATTAGAGACAGTCAATGATGTGTTTTATAAGATTATGAAAGAAGACATTGGAAACATTACTTATGACCCACAGGCGGCATTATATCCGGGGGCACAATTTAAAGAAGCAGAACCGGGAATGTTTGATACAGAGGTTTTGGTAATAGAGCCGGATTCAGAAAATCAGGACACAAAAGAGCGGGAGCTTGAGGCAAAGGCAGTTGGAAATAACATCCGAAAGCTTATGGGACATCAGTTGGTGACAGATAAAGAAACCGGAGAGCTTCGTAGTGTAAGGTATTCGGATATGGTGATTTTACTTCGTAGTCTGAACGGTTGGTCAGATACTTTTGTGAAAATATTAGGTGAAATGGGGATTCCGGTAAAGGCAACTACTGGAACCGGATATTTTTCGGCAATGGAAGTTCAGACGGCGTTGAATTTATTGCGCGTATTGGATAATCCAAGGCAGGATATTCCAATGGCGGCGGTACTGGCATCGCCTATCGTGGGGCTTAATGGAGAAGAACTTGCGATTATTCGAACTGAATTTCCAGAGCAGAAGTTTTATGAAGCAGTTATGCAATATCGTTTGGAAGAAGATTCCCAGGAGAAAAAGACGGCACTTTCTAAGGAAAAACAAAAGCGGCTGATGAGATTTTTAGAACTGCTGGAAAAGTATCGTTTTAAAATCAGTTATACGCCAATTCACGATTTGTTGTATCAGGTATTGGAGGAAACAGGGTATATGGCGTATGTGTATGCATTGCCGGGAGGAGAGGTAAAAAAGGCAAATCTTGAGATGTTAATGGAAAAAGCCATTGCCTATGAGAATACCAGTTATCGAGGTTTGTTTCATTTCATCCGTTATATGGAACAACTGCAAAAATATGAGGTGGATTTTGCACTGGCAGATGTTGGCGAGCAGGAAAATGTAGTGCAGATAATGAGTATTCATAAAAGTAAGGGATTGGAGTTTCCGGTGGTGTTTGTATCGGGACTTGGAAAAATGTTTAATACCCAGGATATCCGGGAAAAAATTGTACTTCATCCACAGCTTGGAATCGGCATGGATTACTTAGATGTGAAACGCAGAGTAAAGACACCGGGAATTACCAGACAGTTTTTGGCAAGAAAAACCGGAATGGAAAATACCGGAGAAGAACTGCGAGTGCTTTATGTGGCAATGACTCGTGCCAAGGAAAAGTTGATTTTAACAGGAACCATGAAAAAGGCAGAAGAAAAACTGTCAGGAATGATGTCCGTAGAGATGGCAGATGGATTCTTGAGCTTTTTGACCCGACTGGGAACGAATACCTTTTTAAGTTTTCTGCTTCAGGCGTTTTTCTGTTATGGAGAAAAATATCCAATTACCATATTGAAACAAGCGGAGCTGGAAAAAGAGGAAGAAAAGCAGGTAGTAACGGATACATTGACGCAGTTAGAGGTATTAGCCCAGTTGCAGCAAAGAGATGAAATTCAGGCAGAACAAATAGAGCAGCGTCTTTCCTATGAATATCCTTTTGCAGAAGAAGAGGATATGAAAACAAAGGTATCCGTGTCGGAGATTAAGCATCGTGCAATGGATCGAATTATGGCAGAAGAAACCATGGAGACAGAACAGAAGGCAGAAAAAGAATTTGAACACTACATTCCGGCGTTTATGGAAGGTGTGCAGGAAGAAAATCTGGGAGCAAAGCGAGGAACTGCAACTCACCGAATTTTAGAATGTTATGATTTTACAAAAGAACCGGAGGAGCTGGCAAGTCAGTTAGAGCAAATGGTGGAAGAAAAGCTGGTAGAACCGGAAATGGTGGAATTGGTAGATAAGAACAAACTGCAAAAGTTCTTAGAAAGTTCTTTGGCGAGACGAATGCAGCAGGCAGCTAAAAATGGAAAACTTTATCGAGAAAAACCATTTGTTATGGGAGAAACTGCAAAAGATGTGTTAGTAGATTCTAAAAGTCAAGAAATGGTATTGATACAGGGAATCATTGATGTATTTTTTGAAGAAGAGGGAGAAATGGTGCTCTTAGATTACAAGACAGACCGAATCAGGACAGGAAAAGAGTTGGCAGAGCGTTATCGGGCACAGATTCAGTTATATAAGAGTGCTATCGAAAGAGCCACCGGAAAAAAAGTAAAGGAACAGCTATTGTATTCCTTCTGTTTAAGTGAGGTAGTAGAATTATAAAGAAACTGTAAATGAAAATTACAGAAAATAGCAAAAGGAAAATAGAAATAAAAGAGAAA
>ERZ1034984.1678-NODE-1678-length-19792-cov-10.558900_pt1 | contig 19792 bp, 18 predicted proteins | sample MGYA00520589_ERZ1034984 | MGnify/ENA primary metagenome ERZ1034984 (study PRJEB33766, sample SAMN09781790) | gut metagenome | biome: gut microbiome | host: Homo sapiens | place: Madagascar | study: EMG produced TPA metagenomics assembly of the PRJNA485056 data... | reverse complement strand
ATATTATTGGTACTCCACTTGCAGAGAATGAGGAACAGCTAGAACTGATTTATCAGAAATTTTCAGATATTGACATTTGTCAGGAAATGAGTGATTTGGGTGATTAAAAATTGAAAAGCAATTTCCGGGAATAGAGATTCAAGAATAGAGAGAAAAGTAATGAAAGAGAAAAGAAGAAAAAACACTTGGGTAGTAATTATATTATTAATAGCGTTGGTATTTATGACTCCAACATTATTGGAACATGCCAGAAGAATGAAAGTGGAAAATGAATGGGGTGGCAGAAAACTACTTATGTATGATGGGGTAGGAGTAGAAAAAATTCGTATCAATGATTTGGAACAAGATGAATGTTTAGAGAATTTATATACGGAAGAGCAGATGATAGAACTTTCAAGGGCATTCATGAGTGGAGCCTCGAAACAAGACATGGATGCAGTTTGGGAGGCTGAAAATCATGATATTTGTTTTGAACGAATATTCCCTGTTTCCACCCAGGGAGAACAGACGGTTAATATAGAAGAAGTAGAAAAAATTCTGAGTAAGGATTCTAAGAAAATTACCAGTGAAGAATATGATGTACTTACCTTGGCATATTTGTTGGCAAAAGAGGATGATTTGGATGCTTTTTTTCTGAATATGTTGAAAGAGAGAACAGATTATAATCAGTCTTGGTATGCATCATCAATGTATTATAAGGTCTATTCCCAGTGGGAGGTAGACAATGAAAAAGTGAGACAAATAGGAGAAAGAGTTGCATGCTATGAAAAAGGATTGTTGCGACTAATTTGGGAATACCAAACAGAAGGAGAGGAAGATAACTTAAAAGATATTAGAATAAAATGTAAAGCACAGAGGAAAAATGTTTTACAACGTATGACGCTTTTAGATGTTGTAAATCAAATGGGAGTATTTGATGGAAAATATAAAGCAAATACACCAATATTAACCGTTAAGAAGACTGAAAATAGAGAATTATTACTAGAACTTAGTGAGGGAGAAGCTGTTAGTGGCATAAAACCTGCAGATTCTACATTAAGACAATCAACAGTTACAGTCAGTCCTACGCAAATAGGGGTGTTTGTTGATGATTGGCAGATTGATTATTCTGAAGATGTGCTCGATGGTTATCTTGGCAGTAATACGGCAAAAAAGTATGAAAAATCAAAGAATTTGGAGTTGATTGAAAAACAATGTAATGATATGGAAATTGCAATGTTGTACAGTAATTATGATTGTTGCGTGAACTATGTGGATTATAATCTGGCAGAAAATAGTACGCATATGTTCTATCCGTATGAGGGCGAGCAAACGGAGTCTAAAATAAGGCGGATGAATAATAGTAATAAAAATAATCAAACAGAAGATTATGGACAAGAAGAATTGGCTGAGCTATTTAGAAAGGAATTTCCAACGGATGGTTTGAGTGTAGAGATTGTTTTGTCAAGACCAGATGATGTTATTAAGTTTGTAAAGGGGTTATCTGGAAGGTCAGAGGATATTTATTTTGATATAATTGGAAATAAAATAAGAGAATAGCTGGAAATACATAACGAAAAACTATAAAAATTCAATTGCCTGTGTTATACTTATACTCAAATAGCAGAATGCAAAGAAAGAGGTTAAGTATGGCACAGGCAGTTGTTACATTGAAAAAAGGCGAAGGGCGCACCCTAAAGTCTGGCGGTGCATGGATATATGACAATGAAATAGATTCTATTATGGGAAGTTTTGAAAACGGAGACATTGTAATCGTACATGATTTTGACGGTTATCCTATGGGAAAAGGGTTCATTAATACCAATTCCAAAATCCGTATTCGTATGATGACACGAAAAAAAGAGCAGGAGATTGACGCAGCATTTATTAAAATGCGTGTGAAAAATGCATGGGAATATCGAAAAAAGACCGTGGACATCAGTTCCTGTCGTGTGATTTTCGGAGAGGCAGATTGGCTTCCGGGACTTGTAGTAGACAAGTTTGAAGATGTATTGGTTATGCAGTCTTTAGCACTTGGCATTGACAGATTCAAAGAAGAAATTGCAAAAGATTTAATAGAATGTATGGCAGAGGACGGAATTACCATCCGAGGTGTATATGAGCGAAGCGATGCAAAAGTGCGAAAACAGGAAGGAATGGAACTGGTAAAAGGATTCATCGGAGAACCTTTCGATACCAAAGTGCAGATTGTTGAAAACGGTGTAAAGTATTATGTGGATGTAAAAGACGGACAAAAGACCGGATTCTTTTTAGACCAAAAATATAACAGACAGGCAATCCAGCGATTATGTAAAGGGGCGAAAGTATTAGACTGCTTTACCCATACCGGTTCTTTTGCATTAAATGCAGGAATTGCAGGGGCAGCAAGTGTGCTTGGTGTAGATGCATCTCAGCTTGCAGTAGATCAGGCAACAGAAAATGCTGCATTAAATGGCTTAGAGAAAACAGTGCGTTTTGAGTGCCATGATGTGTTTGAACTACTTCCGGAATTGGAACAAAAGGGAGAGAAGTTTGATGTGGTAATCTTAGACCCGCCGGCATTTACCAAGTCCAGAAATTCCATCAAAAATGCAGTAAAAGGATATCGTGAGATTAACTTGCGTGGAATGAAATTAGTGCGTGACGGAGGATATCTTGCTACTTGTTCCTGTTCTCATTTCATGGATTATGAATTGTTTACCAAGACGCTTCATCAGGCAGCAGCCAATGTACATAAACGTTTGCGTCAGGTAGAATTCCGTACACAAGCACCGGATCATCCAATTCTTTGGGCAGGTGAGGAAGAGTCTTATTATTTGAAGTTTTACATCTTTCAGGTGTGTGAGGAGAAATAAGCATGAATATATTAACAGCAGAACATCTGACAAAAGCATATACAGCGGAAAGAACCTTGCTGTCAGACGCGGCTTTTAGCCTTCAGGAAGGGGAAAAAGTCGGCGTTATCGGTGTGAACGGAATGGGCAAATCCACACTGTTAAAGATATTGGCAGGAGTGGAAGAACCGGATGAAGGAACCGTCATCATGGGAAATCATGTGAAAATGGCATATTTGGAACAGACTCCGGTATTTGAAGATACCCTGACCATTTTAAAGGCAGCATTGCGAGGATTAGACCAGCAGGACATGGTATTAGAAAGTGAAGCAAAGTCCATGTTGTATCAGCTTGGTTTTACGGATGTGGAGGAGACAGTAAAACACTTATCCGGTGGGCAGAAGAAGCGGATTGCCTTGGTAAACACGGTGTTACAACCGGTAGAAATCCTGATTTTGGACGAGCCAACCAACCACTTGGATAACGAAATGTCTCAGTGGTTAGAAGACTTTCTGGTAAAATTCAAAGGTGCAGTTGTCATGGTAACTCATGATCGTTATTTTTTAGACAGAGTAGTAGATAGAATTGTAGAAGTAGAACACGGAAATATTTACAGTTATCCGGGAAGCTACGCAGATTATGTGGGACTGAAAATGCAACGTCAGAATATGGAACTGGCAAGTGAACGGAAGCGAAAGAGTATTCTGAAGAAAGAGCTGGCATGGCTGGCAAGAGGAGCAAGAGCCCGTTCCACCAAGCAAAAAGCCCACATTCAGCGAATAGAGGATATGTTGGCGGCAGATGGACCGATAGAAGAAACCAGTATAGAAATGACGTCCCTGGCTTCTCGTATGGGGAAAAAGACCATAGAAATCAACGGACTTTGTAAATCTTACGGAGAACGAAAACTCATTGATGATTTTACCTATATCTTTTTGAAAAATGATAGAATCGGAATTGTGGGACCAAATGGTTGCGGAAAATCCACCCTGTTAAAAATGATATTAGGACAGGTGATGCCGGATGCAGGAACCATTGAAATCGGAGAGACCATAAAGATAGGATATTTTTCACAGGATAATTCCCACATGGATGAATCTATGAAAGCCATTGAATATGTAAAAGAAGTGGCGGAGTTTATTCAGACACCGGATGGGAAAATCAGTGCATCTGCATTGATGGAGCGGTTCTTATTTGATGGCACCATGCAATGGACACCTATCGGAAAACTTTCCGGTGGAGAACGCAGAAGGTTGTATCTGATGCGAATTTTGATGGGTGCGCCTAATGTGTTGATTTTGGACGAGCCTACCAATGATTTGGATATTAAAACATTGACTATATTAGAGGATTACTTAGATTCCTTTGACGGAATTGTAATTACCGTGTCCCATGACCGCTATTTCCTGGAACGCTTGGTAAAGCGTATCTTTGCTTTTGAAGAAAAGGGTCATTTGCAGCAGTACGAAGGCGGGTATCTGGATTACATCCGTGCAAGAAAAGAGAGACAGGAAAAAAGCGGTGTCGGAAACGGAACGGTTGCAATAACCAAAAAGATAGAAGGAAAAACCTCTCAGGAGGACAAGGCAAAACCGAATTATTCACCGAAAAAGTTAAAGTTTTCCTATAAAGAACAGCGGGAATATGAGACAATAGACGAAGACATTGCAAAACTGGAAGAAAAGGTAGAAAAATTAGAAGAAGAAATACAAAAAAATGCTACCAATAGCGTGAAATTAAGAGAACTGCTGGAAGACAAAGGAAAAGCAGAAATGCAATTAGAAGAAAAAATGGAACGCTGGGTATATTTAAATGATTTGGCAGAACAGATACAGGCACAAGGAAAATAAAAAATACCAATAGAAGTGAGGAAAAACAATGGATACGAAATTTCAAAAAAAGCATGAATCTGACATGACAGCAAAAGAAAAAAGGGAGTTAGAGCGAGAAAAATTAGCATCCATGCATGGCAAGGAGAAAATAGAGTATATTTTATCCTATTACAAGTTTCATATTGGAGTAGTGATTTTATTGATTCTTCTTGCAGTAGGTGTTACTCAGTGGATAGATGATTTTAAAGATGAAAATTATATCTATGCAACTGTGATTAATGCACCCAAAGAGAGCAAAGACATTATGAAGGATTTCCGAAAAAGTCTCGGGGATGAAGAAGAGCATCATAAGTATGTGCTAGATACCGATGTATTTCTTACACGGCAAAAGCCGGATCAGGAACCAAGTTTGGATTATACCGCACAAATGAAACTGTCTACGCAGGTGGGGGCAGCAAGTCTTGATTTAATGATTTGTCCGAAAACGGTCTATGATATGTATACAGGAGAGGATATGCTGTACAACATATCCGACCTTATGGGAGAAGATTTTGTGGAAGAACATAAGGATATTTGTACGTCAGATGCCATTATGGTACAGGACAATGAAGTGCTGAACAAATATAACCTTTTATTGGGAAATGAAGATATGTATTTGATTGTATTTCAATATAGTGAACATCCGGAAATTGACAAAGAATTTGTGGAATTTCTGATGAAATAGGAAGTGAGAACAATGGCAAAGAAGAAAGAAATTAAAACCAATGCGATGCGTATTTTAGATAAAAATAAGATAAAATATGAAGTGTTGCAGTACGAGTGTGATGAATTTATCGATGGTATTCACACAGCGGAAAAGACAGGAGCACCCATTGAACAGTCCTTTAAGACCTTAGTGCTTCAGGGAAAAAGCAAGCAGTATTATGTATTTGTTTTGCCTATTGCAGAAGAAATAGATTTAAAACATGCAGCACGATTGGTAGAAGAAAAATCCGTAGAAATGATACATGTAAAGGATATTACGGATATTACCGGGTATGTTCGAGGTGGATGCAGTCCATTGGGAATGAAAAAGAATTATCCGGTAATACTGCAAGAAGATGCCTGCAAGTATGATAAAATGTATATTAGCGGTGGAAGAATCGGAACTACCTTGTGTCTGAACCCACAGGATTTAATTCAGGTAACCGGAGCAAAAACAGGCAACTTTTTAGTATAATAGTAAAAATAAGGCATAAAAGCCTTTTCTTTTTCAGAGAATGGTATTATAATAGCGGGCAGGGAGCATAGGCTCCCTTACTTGCGTTTGTTAAGTAAAACAGAAATGAGGAAATATATGGCATATCAGATTATTACGGATGGTTCTTGTGATTTAGGAGCCGATATCCCAAAAGAAAAAGGAATCAGAGTAGTACCTTTTTATGTAACATTTGATGGAGTGAATTATAAAAAGGAAATAGAAGAAGTGGGCGTAAGAACCTTTTATCAGGAAATGGTGGACCACCCGAAAGTATTTCCAAAGTCATCGTTACCGTCAGTTCAGGATTATGCAGAAGTTTTTGAAGAGTATGCAAAAAAGGGACTGGATATGATTTGTCTTTGTATTACCACGAAGTTTAGTGGTTCTTACAATTCTGCCAAAACAGCGGCAGATATGATAAAAGACAATTATCAGGATATTCGTATTGAAGTAGTAGATACCACAGTAAACACCGTATTACAGGGATTGCTTGTGCTGGAAGTGGCGAGAATGCAGGAAAATGGTTTGACTTTTGAAGAAACCATAGCACAAATTGAACGCATTAAGTCTACCGGAAGAATTATATTTACTGTAGGAAATTATGAGTATCTGATTCATGGTGGAAGAATCGGAAAAGTTATGGGAACAGCCGCTTCCACATTAGGAATTAAGCCGTTAATTATGTTACGGGAGGGAGAGATTTTTCCTACCGGAATTACCAGAAATCGAAACAAAGGAAAAAAGCGTCTGATTGAGCAGGCAAAAGACCATTTTGAGAAAATAGGAAAATCCCCGGATGATTATCAGATTGTGGTGGGATATGGATATGACCGTGAAGAAGCAGTAGAGTTTCGTGATGCATTACTTGCATCCATGAAGACTTATTCTAATATAAAAGATATAGATATTTTCCAAATCGGAGCAACCATTGGTGTGCATACCGGACCATATCCCATTGGTCTTGGTTTGATTCAAAAATACGATAGATAATAGTGGAGGAGTTATGCAGATTATTATAGTGGGTTGTGGAAATGTAGGAACAACATTGACAGAACAATTAAGCAAAGAAGGTCATAATATTACCGTGGTAGATACCAACGCTGCCAAGGTTGAAAATGTAGCAAATCGTTATGATGTAATGGGTATTGTAGGAAATGGAGCAAGTTTCCTGATACAAAAAGAGGCAGGTATTGATGCAGCAGATTTGATGATAGCAGTAACAACTTCTGACGAATTAAATCTTCTGTGTTGCCTGATTGCCAAAAAAGCAGGTGGATGTCATACCATTGCCAGAGTGCGCAATCCGATTTACAATAAAGAAATTGCATTCATTAAGGAAGAATTGGGACTGTCCATGGTTATTAATCCGGAACAGGCAGCAGCCAACGAAATCGCAAGACTGTTAAAGTTCCCATCTGCGATTAAAGTAGATACCTTTGCCAAGGGAAAGGTAGAACTGTTAAAATGCAAATTATGCGAAAATTCTATTTTAGCAGGACGCCCATTAACAGATATATCAGCAAAACTTCACTGTGATGTACTGATATGTACCGTAGAACGTGGAGAAAAAGTATTTATTCCGTCCGGAAATTTTGAATTACAGGCAAAAGATGTTATTTCGGTAGTTGCTTCGCCAAAGAAGGCAAACGAATTTTTTAAGAAAATCGGAATGACCACCAACCGTATTAAAAACTGTATGGTTATCGGTGGAGGTGAGACCACATATTACCTTGCACAGCAGCTTCTGCCTATGGGAATTGAAGTAAAAATTGTGGAACAAAACAAAGCAAGATGTAATGAATTAAGTGAGCTTTTGCCACAGGCAATGATTATTTGCGGAGACGGAACAGAGCGTAGTCTGCTTCACGAAGAAGGGATCGAAAAAACACAGGCATTTGTTTCCTGGACAAACTTTGACGAAGAAAATATTATGTTGACTCTTTTTGCAAAAAGTATTTCTAAAGCAAAGAATGTAACAAAGGTTCATCGAATCGAGTATGACGAGATTATTGAAAACCTTGACTTGGGAAGTGTGCTATATCCGAAAAATATTACTGCTGAGTATATTATTCAGTATGTGCGAGCAATGCAAAATTCCATCGGAAGTAACATTGAAACATTATATCAGTTGATTGAAAATAAAGTAGAAGCATTGGAGTTTCGTGTACATGATCAGTCAGAGCTGATAGGAATTCCATTGAAAGAATTACGATTGAAAGATGATTTATTGTTGGCATGTATTAATCGTCGTGGAAAAATTATTACTCCGGGTGGACAAGATACCATTGAAATAGGGGATACCGTTATCGTAGTAACAACAAATCGTGGATTCCATGATTTGAAGGATATTCTAAAATAGGCAAGGAAGGAATGGAGTAGAGGAATGAATTATTCAATTATTAGGTATATTCTTTGCTGGGTGTTAGAATTTCAGGCATTGTTTTTGGCATTGCCTTGTATTGTTGCAGTCTGTTATGGTGAAAAACAGGGATGGATGTTTCTTTTTGTGGCAGTGGGATGTTTTGCGGTAGGTGCGTTAGGTAGACTAAAAAAAGCCAAAAGTGACGTTTTTTATGCACGAGAGGGATTCGTAACAGTTTCTTTAAGCTGGATTATTATGAGTCTTACCGGTGCATTACCGTTTTTTCTTACCGGTGAGTTTGATACCTATACCGATGCATTGTTTGAAACAATTTCCGGTTTCACTACTACCGGAGCCAGTATATTAAGTGATGTAGAAGCATTGTCCCGTTGTACCATGTTCTGGAGATGCTTTACACACTGGATTGGCGGTATGGGCGTATTGGTACTGATATTAGCAGTATTGCCTTTGGCAGGTGGCTATAACATGTACCTGATGCGGGCAGAAAGTCCGGGACCTACCGTTGGAAAATTAGTACCGCGAGTGCGTCATACGGCAAGAATCCTGTATGAAATGTATGTATTAATGACAATCGTGGAAATCATTACATTGTTATTGGCAGGAATGCCATTGTATGACTCTATCACATTGTCTTTTGGTACTGCCGGTACCGGAGGTTTTGGACTGTTAAATACCGGAGCCGCGGAATACACTGCAACCGTACAGATTATACTTACTGTATTTATGATATTATTCGGAATTAACTTTAACGTCTACTTCCTGATTCGGGAGCGAAAAGGGCTGGCAGCGTTAAAACACGAAGAAATGAGGTACTATTTAGGAGTTATTGCAGTAGCAATACTTTTAATTACCGTGAATGTAAGAGAGTTTTTCACAACGATTGGAGAGACCGTACGTCATGTGGCGTTTCAGGTTGCATCCATTATTACCACTACGGGATTTTCCACGACGGATTTTAATAAGTGGCCGGAATTTTCTAAGTTTATATTGGTAATATTGATGTTTGTAGGAGCATGTGCAGGAAGTACCGGAGGCGGAATTAAAATATCCCGTGTGATGATTATGGCAAAGCTTGCGAAAAATGAGTTTTCTCATTTGATTCATCCTAAGCGGGTGCGCCAGATTTCTTTAGAAAAGCATGTGGTGACTAAGGAAACGCTGCGTTCTATTTCTGTATTTTTCATTGCGTATACATTTATTTACGCAGCATCCGTATTGTTGATTTCGTTGGATAATTTGGACTTTACCACGAATTTTACAGCAGTAGCGGCAACCTTAAATAATATTGGTCCGGGACTTGGAATGGTAGGACCAACGTCTAACTTTTCCGTGTATTCAGATCCGGCAAAGTATGTTTTGATGTTTGATATGCTTGCAGGACGTTTGGAATTGTTCCCGATGTTATTATTATTTGCACCATCAACCTGGAAACGCAATTAAAAAGGAAGTGTTACATATGCGTCAGATGGAATTTAAAATGGAACGAACAGGATTGCTAAAAGAAGGGGATGTTTTACCTATTACAGAGGGAAAACTCCCTACTTCTTATTATTATACTTTAGGTAAGGCGTATGCCATGTCGGCAAACTATACCTTTAGTGAGCGTTTGAAATCAAGAGAAGGAAAAGTAGTAAAAGTACATGAGACACCGAAAGGGTTCTTTGTGACGGTGGAATTTGATGAATAGGAAGGCATATATGGAGTCAAGAGTTGCAATTATCGGAATTATTGTAGAAGAAGCAACTTCCGTAGATGAATTGAACCGTATTTTACATGAATATGGGGAGTACATTATTGGAAGAATGGGAATCCCGTATCAAAAAAAGGGAATCAATATTATTAGTATTGCAGTGGATGCACCGCAGGATGTAATCAGTGCGCTGGCAGGAAAGCTTGGAAAGTTGCCGGGAGTTAGCAGTAAAGCGGTATATTCCCCGCGAAAGGAGAAAAGCAATGGGATTAAATAGTACACCTTCTGCGGAAAGGGTACATATTGGCTTTTTCGGAAGAAGAAATGCAGGAAAATCCAGCGTGGTGAATGCAGTCACCGGACAAGAACTGGCAGTAGTTTCGGAAGTAAAAGGAACGACCACAGACCCGGTACAAAAGGCAATGGAATTACTTCCTATGGGACCGGTGGTAATTATTGATACACCGGGAATTGATGATGAAGGAACGCTGGGAGAACAGCGAGTACGAAAGACCAAACAGATTTTGAATAAAACAGATGTTGCAGTTTTGGTGGTAGATAAAACCGTAGGGATTACAGGGGTAGAAGAAGAACTACTTCACATTTTCCAAGAAAAAAAGATTCCCTATGTAGTTGCCTTTAATAAACAGGATTTGCCACAAGGTAGTGTTCCTGATGAGGAATACGCAATTGCAGTTAGTGCCAAAACAGGGTTTCAGATAGCAGAATTAAAGGAAAAAATTGCAAGACTTGCTATTACAGAAGAACCTAAATTAAAGATTGTGGGAGATATTATCAAACCTTCCGATTTTGTAGTGCTGGTCGTACCAATTGACAAGGCGGCACCAAAAGGAAGACTGATATTACCACAACAGCAGACGATTCGGGATATTTTAGAGTCCGATGCTACGGCCATTGTGGTGAAGGAATACGAACTGCGTGAGACGTTAGAGCAGTTGGGAAAAAAGCCGTCAATGGTAATTACAGACAGTCAGGTTTTTGCAAAGGTTAGCGCAGATACGCCAAGAGATATTCCACTTACCTCTTTTTCTATTTTATTTGCAAGATACAAAGGAAATCTTCAGACAGCAGTACAAGGAGCGGCAGCAATAGAGAGCTTAAGAGACGGCGATAAAGTACTGATATCAGAGGGGTGTACCCATCATCGCCAATGTGATGACATTGGTTCGGTAAAGATTCCAAGATGGTTAAAAAATTATACAGGAAAAGAACTTCAAATTGAATTGAGCTCGGGAACAGAATTTCCGGAAGATTTATCCAAATATAAGTTGATTATTCATTGTGGTGGTTGCATGTTAAACGAGCGAGAAATGAAATATCGTCAGAAATGTGCAGGAGACCAGAATGTACCGATTACCAATTATGGAATTGCCATTGCTTATATGCAGGGGATTTTAAGGCGCAGTGTTGAAATGTTTCCGCATATTTTAGCCGAGTTGCCAGAGGAGTAGAAGTCAGATGGAAAAGTTATATGGAGAACAGACCAAACTGGCAGAGGAGAACTTTCGACTAGAAGGGAAAAAAGTAAATACGGGCTTGATTTATGCCATAATACAGGTGAAGAAAGCAGTGGCAGTCACATATCAGAAGCTGCTTTCAGATAAAAAAGAATTATATGAAGCAATGGAAAAATCCTGCGACTTATTGCTACATGGGATAGAAAAGAACAATATAGAAGGAATGTCGGTGGAAAAAGTCTTTGTGACAGATGCGTTGCAAGGTGGTGCAGGAACTTCTACTCATATGAATGTGAATGAGGTTTTGGCGAGTTTCACCCAAAAGGAACTGAAAAATAAGCAACAAGTACATCCGTTAGATGATATGAATCGTGGACAGTCAACGAATGATGTATATCCTACTGCCCTTCGTATTGCAGCGATTCAGCGATTGCGGGAATTAAGCGAAGAATGTGCAAAGCTTCAGACTGCTTTACAGGAAAAGGAAAATCAATACGATGGTATTAAGAAGCTTGGACGTACAGAGCTGATGGATGCGGTTCCCATCACACTTGGAAATGAATTTGGAGCCTATGCACAGGCAGTCGCCAGAGACCGTTGGCGGCTTTATAAAGTAGAAGAACGTCTGCGACAGACCAATTTAGGCGGAACAGCGGTAGGGACCGGAATAGGAAACAGTCATAAGTATCAGGCATTGGTAATCGAAAACTTGCGGGATATTACCGGGATTGGATTGGCAAGGGCAGAATATCCTATGGATATGACACAGAATCAGGATGTATTTGTGGAAGTATCCGGACTGTTAAAGGCACTGGCAGTCAATCTTACCAAGATAGCCAATGATTTTCGACTTATGAACAGTGGACCGGATGGTGGATTTGGAGAAATCCGTCTGGCAAAAATGCAGGCAGGAAGTACCATTATGCCGGGAAAAGTAAATCCGGTTATGGCAGAAATGACCATGCAGGTTTCCATGAAGGTAATGGCAAATGATACGGCAATTACCATGGCGGCAGCCCATGGAGAATTTGAATTAAATGCCTTTTTGCCATTAATAGCAGATTGCCTGTTAGAAAGTCTGGAATTATTAACAGGAACTGTAAGACTGTTTCGGGAAAAATGTGTAAAAACATTAGAAGCAAGAGAAGAACAGTGTAAAAAACAATTAGAAAATTCCCATGCATTTGCAGTGGAATATATAGAAAAGCTGGGCTACGATAAGGTGGCAGAGCTGGTAGAGACTTCTGGCAGTGATGTAGAAGCCTTGCGGAAAAAACTGGAAGAGAAGGACAGGGACGAATAAAAAGTTGTAATCGGGAGGAAAAAAGGAAGCGGAAGGGGTTCCGCATAAAATACAGAGGAGAAAAGTTATGGAAAAATTAGTACCAAAGCTGTTTACAACCATGAAAAATTACAGCAAAGAACAATTTGTAAAAGATGTGATTGCAGGAATTATTGTGGCAATTATCGCATTGCCATTGTCAATCGCATTAGCATTAGCATCCGGTGTGACACCGGAAAAGGGAATTTACACTGCAATTACAGCAGGATTTGTGATTTCCTTTTTAGGAGGTTCACGCGTACAGATTGCAGGACCAACAGCAGCATTTGCAACCATTGTAGCAGGAATCGTAGCCAGAAATGGTATGGAAGGACTGATTGTTGCAACCATTATGGCAGGAATTATTTTGATTCTTATGGGATTATTACGTCTTGGAAATCTGATTAAGTTTATTCCTTATACGATTACAACAGGATTTACCAGCGGAATTGCTATTACCATTTTAGTAGGGCAGATTAAGGACTTTTTAGGGCTTACCGTAGTGACAAAGCAGCCATTAATTGCCACTACCGATAAGTTAAAAGCAGTATTTCGTTTTATTGATACATTTAACTGGCAGGCATTTTTAGTAGGAATGGTATGTCTGGCAATTTTAATCTTTTGGCCATATTTACCGGGAATTTGCAAGAAAATTCCACCATCACTTATTGCAGTTTTAGTAGGAATCGGAATGGTAAGCGGATTAGGAATGAAAGTAAATACCATCGGAGATTTGTATGAGATTTCCAGTGACCTTCCAAAGTTTGCTCTTCCAAGTTTTTCTTTTGGCATGGTGCAGGATTTATTGCCGGATGCATTTACCATTGCAATTCTTGCAGCCATTGAATCTTTGTTATCTTGTGTAGTGGCAGATAGTATGGTAAATGGGCGACATCGTTCCAACATGGAATTGATTGCGCAGGGAGCCGGAAACATTACTTCTGCACTATTTGGCGGAATTCCGGCAACAGGAGCAATCGCAAGAACCGCAGCCAATGTAAAAAATGGCGGACGTACTCCGGTTGCGGGAATGGTACATGCAGTTACGTTATTGTTAATCTTAGTTGTATTAATGCCTTATGCAGCATTGATTCCAATGCCTGCCATTGCGGCAATCTTATTTATGGTAGCTTATAATATGAGTGAATGGAGAAAATTCCTTCATTTGTTAAAAACTTCACCAAAGAGTGACATTATTGTATTAGTTTCCACATTTGTATTAACCGTTGTATTTGACTTAGTAGTAGCAATCGAAGTAGGAATTGTATTGGCAGCCATGTTGTTTATGAAGCGCATGAGCGAAGAAACAGAAGTAGAAGGATGGAAATATGTAGATGAAGAGGATGATAATGACCCGGATAGTATTTCCTTAAGAGTTGTGCCAAAGGGAACCATTGTATATGAAATCAGTGGACCATTATTCTTCGGTGCAGCAGATAAAATACTGAAAATTTCCTTAGAAGAGGCAGATAAGTGTCTGGTACTTCGTATGCGAAGTGTAAATGCCATTGATGCAACTGCAATGCATTCTTTAGAAGAATTGTATAAGCAATGTGTAAGAAAAAATATTACCTTGGTATTTTCACATGTGAATGAGCAACCAATGAAAGTAATGGAAAAAGACCAATTTGTAGAACAGGTAGGAAGAGAAAACTTCTGTGTACATATCGATGATGCCTTAGAGCGCGCAAAACAGGTATGCGAAAACTAGAAGAAAAATAAGTAAGGCGAACAAAAGCAAAGAAAGCAAATAGAAGGAAGCAAAAGGGGAAGGTTATCATGCAAAGACACATTTTGGTGGTGGATGATGAAAAAGAAGTGGCAGATTTGTTGGAACTGTATCTTTCTAATGAAGGGTATGCAGTACACAAATTTTACAATGGAACAGAAGCACTGGAATGTGTCAAACATCAGGAATTGGAACTGGCATTGCTGGATATTATGCTACCGGATGTGGATGGATTTAAACTGTGCAGAGAAATCCGAAAAGAACATTTTTTCCCGATTATCATGCTGACTGCCAAGGTGGAAGATGTAGATAAAATCAATGGATTGATGCAGGGAGCAGATGATTATATTACCAAGCCCTTTAATCCCTTAGAGGTAGTGGCAAGGGTGAAAACCCAGTTGCGCAGGTATTGCAATTATAATCCATTGGGTGAAAAAATGTCAGCCTCCAGACCACAGGAAGAATTGGATATTCGAGGACTGATTATCAATAAAAATACACATGAATGTAGCTTATATGGAAAGAAAATTGAATTGACTCCAAGAGAATTTGCCATTCTCTGGTACTTAGGAGAAAGACAGGGAGAAGTAGTTCCTTCAGAAGAATTATTTGAAGCAGTGTGGAAGGAAAAATATCTGGATAATAACAATACCGTGATGGCACATGTGGGGCGGTTGCGGGAAAAATTACAGGATTCCTATCAAAATCATAAATTTATAAAAACAGTCTGGGGGGTAGGATATACCATTGAAAAATAAAGCAGATATCAAAGAAGCTATTTTACATCGCTTTTTCGGGAAAATGCTCCGAGCCGGAGTGATTTATATGATTCTTCTGGTGGTAGGACTATTTTGGGCAAAATCCGTACTAGAAAGCCGTATATGGCACACAGGGGATATGTTTTACTGGCAATTCCATTGGATACAGGACAACCAGATTCTTTTTGTGATATTGCTCTTTTTAGCCGGAATTTTACTTTTGGGCGGTTTTTATTGGATTCGCTTACTGAATTGTTTTCAGGAAGTAATGGATGCAATGGAGCAGATTCCGGAAGGAAAAGAACCCATACGTCTGCGGAGAGATTTGTTAGAAGCAGAGTATTATATGAATGAGATTATGGCAGATATTAAGCGAAATGAGCAGTTGGCAAAGGAAGCGGAACAGCGAAAAAATGACCTGGTAGTGTATCTTGCCCATGATTTAAAGACACCACTGACTTCTGTAATCGGTTATTTAACATTACTGAAGGAAGAACGGCAGATTTCACCGGAGTTGCAGGAAAAGTATTTAGCAATATCCTTAGATAAGGCAGAGCGATTAGAAGAGTTAATTAATGAATTCTTTGAAATTACGCGATTTAATCTGACCCATATCGAGTTGGAAAAGTCCAGTATTTCTCTGAAAATGATGTTAGAACAGATTGTATATGAATTTCAGCCCATGTTTTCGGAAAAACAGTTGACGTGTGAGCTGCAAGTAGAACCGGAAAACTTAAAACTATTGTGTGATGGTGATAAGATGCAGCGTGTCTTTGACAATTTGTTACGAAATGCAGTGTTTTACTGTTACGAGAAAAGCACAATTTATATAATTGCAAGAAAACAAAAAGATACCATACGAGTACAAATAGAAAATCAGGGAACAGAGATTCCAAAGGAAAAATTAGAACGCATCTTTGAACAGTTTTTCCGACTGGATAGTGCCAGAAGCAGTCGAGGTGGCGGAGCAGGACTGGGACTTGCCATTGCAAAAGAGATTGTAGAACTGCATCAGGGAAAGATTTGGGCAGAAAGTGCAGGAGAAAAAACAAGATTTGTGATAGAATTTCCAATAGAATAAATCTTCATAAAATTTTAAGAAATATGCGAGAAAAAGCGCAAAAACCAAAATACTTCTTTTCTTATAATAGAATCCAGAAAAAGAGATTTTAGAAAAAGAAAGGAAGTATTTTTATGTCAACAGGAAATCGTGCCTATCCCACTCCCAGGGGTTCAGCTATAATTAGAAAAAGAAGAAGGCGCAGACAACGGATTCGGAGATTAAAAAAATTTTTGGCAGTGCTGGTGGGAATATTTTTAATTTATAAAGGAGTTAGCATTTTCGGAGCAGATATCATAGAAAAAGTGATGGGGAAGATAAAAGGAGAGGACTTACGGGTAGAGAGATTTATAGAAAAACAAGAAAACAGTAATAGTCAGGAGTATCCGCAAGAATTGTTAGAACTTTTAGAAAAAAATCCGGAGACCTATGATTTTGTAACAAGCTATCCTGATAGGAGTAAGTATCAAGGGAAGGTGATTGATGTCAGCGACGAAGTGAAAGAGGGACAGGTTCCTCTATTTTTGCAGTGGGACAGACGATGGGGATATGATGGCTATGGAAGTGAAATGATTGCGCTGGCAGGATGTGGACCTACCTGTATGTCAATGGCTTATACCTATCTTACGGGCGAAACGGATATGAACCCAAGAGAGATGGCAGAATTTGCAGAGGAAAATAATTATAATACAGAGGCTGGGACAAGCTGGAACTTTTTTACGGATGGCGCGGAGCAGTTAGGATTAAAAGGGGCAGAAATTGGGCTTGATGAAGCAAAAATGAAAGAAGTGTTGGATGAAGGAAAAGTGATTATTTGTAGTATGCGGCCGGGAGATTTTACTACCACAGGACATTTCATCTTGATTCGAGGATATGACGCAAAAGGATTTTTGGTAAATGATCCAAATAGTGAAGAAAACAGTGGAAAACATTGGAGCTATGACAGGTTACAGCCGCAAATAAAATGTCTGTGGTCAATAGAATAGGATTTCCGGTCTAGACCAGAGTAAGCTGTCGTGCTAAAATAGTCCTAAAAAGAAACGAAGATAAAAAGGAGACAGCAATGCAGTATCAGGCAGTAATTTTTGATTTTGACTATACATTGGGAGATTCTACCGAAGGGATTGTGGTAAGTGCAAATGATGCATTAGAAAAAATGGGATATCCAATGGCAAGTCGGGAGGCCATCCGAAGAACCATTGGGTTGTCCTTGCCGGAAACCTATCAGGTATTAACCGGTGACAAAGAGCCGGAAAAGGGAGAAACATTTCGGCGGTATTTTGTAGAAAAAGCAGACGAGGTTATGACAGAAAACTCAGAGTTATATCCAGATGCAAGAAATATTTTAGCGTATTTAAAGGAAAATGGAGTGCGTGTTGCAATAGTCACAACCAAGTTTGATTATCGAATTGAGGGAATATTGAAAAAATGTCAGGCAACAGAGTATGTGTCTAAGATAGTGGGTGGCAATAATGTGTCCAATCCAAAGCCTGACCCGGAGGGAACCTTAAAAGTGTTAGCGGATTGGGGACTTGCAAAAAATGAAGTCCTTTATGTGGGAGACAGTTTGGTAGATGCAAAAACAGCACAAAGTGCAGGAGTTCCCTTTGCGGCAGTTACAACCGGAACTACCACGAAAGAAGATTTTTTGCCATATGAAAAAGTGGGAGTGTTTGCGAACTTAACAGAACTTATGACTGTATTATAGAAGAAGTAAAAGCATCGAAGGAGTATAGAAAAAGCACATGATGATTTGTGGTAATTACAATCATCATGTGCTTTTTAAAATATATGAATTATCTCTTAGTCTTAACAGATGCCTCTACAAATCCTTTGAATAATGGATGAGGACGGTTTGGTCTGGATTTTAATTCCGGATGAGCCTGAGTGGCAATGAACCAAGGATGATCTGGAATTTCAATCATTTCTACGATTCTTCCATCGGGAGAAAGACCGCATAATTTTAATCCATTTTCGGTAAGGGCTGCACGGTAATCATTGTTAAATTCATAACGATGACGATGACGTTCTTCAATATGTTCAGAACCATATACCTGATATGCCTTGGAGGTCTTGTCCAGTACACAAGGATAAGAACCAAGACGTAAGGTACCACCGATATCTTCTACACCGTTCTGGTCCGGCATAAGAGCGATAACAGGATGAGTGGTCTGTGGGTCTAACTCGATACTGTGTGCATCATTAAATTTGCAGACATGTCTGGCATATTCAATAATGGCAACCTGCATACCAAGGCAAAGACCAAGGTATGGAACTTTATGTTCACGGGCATATTTTGCAGCAGTAATCATACCTTCTACACCACGGTCACCAAAACCACCGGGAACAATAATACCCTGTGCAGTGCCTAATACTTCATCTACATTGTATTCGTTTAATAATTCAGAATCTACCCATTTAATATTTACAGTAGCGCGTTCTGCAATACCACCGTGTTTCAAAGCTTCTACAACGGAAATATAAGCATCGTGAAGCTGTGTATATTTTCCGACTAAAGCAATTTCCACTTCCTGAGTTGGGTGACGTAATGCATCTACCATTTCGGTCCAGTCGCTTAAGTCTGGTTCCGGACAATCTAAATGGAGACAGTCACAGGCAACCTGAGCTAAGTGTTCTTTTTCCATAGCAAGTGGTGCTTCATATAAATATTCCACATCCAGATTCTGAAGTACGTTCTGATTTGGTACATTACAAAACAGTGCAATCTTATCTTTTAATCCCTGATCTAATGGCTGTTCAGAACGGCAAACAATAATATCCGGCTGAATTCCCATTCCCTGTAATTCCTTAACACTTGCCTGAGTAGGCTTTGTTTTCATTTCTCCGGAAGCATGGAGGTACGGAATCAAAGTAACGTGAATTAAAATTGCATTTTCATGTCCTACTTCATGCTGGAACTGACGAATAGATTCTAAGAAAGGCTGGCTTTCGATATCTCCAACAGTTCCACCAACTTCAATGATGGCAATCTGGGTTTCTTCCGTTGTAAAGTCACGATAAAAACGACTCTTGATTTCATTGGTGATATGAGGAATTACCTGAACAGTTCCTCCGCCATAATCGCCACGGCGTTCCTTCTGAAGTACAGACCAGTATACTTTACCGGTAGTTACGTTAGAATTCTTATTCAGGCTTTCATCAATAAAACGTTCATAATGTCCTAAGTCCAAGTCAGTTTCTGCGCCGTCATCGGTAACGAAAACTTCTCCATGTTGAATCGGGTTCATAGTTCCGGGGTCAATATTGATGTATGGGTCAAATTTTTGCATAGTGACCTTGAATCCACGGGCTTTTAACAGACGACCTAAGGAAGCAGCGGTAATTCCTTTACCGAGTCCAGATACAACACCACCGGTGACAAAGACGTATTTTACGGGCATAGGTAGTTCCTCCTTTATATATATGTGTATAATTTTGTACTCAATAACCCATATATTATACTACCATGTTTTCAAGAATGCTAGAAC
>ERZ1034984.1677-NODE-1677-length-19795-cov-5.608815_pt1 | contig 19795 bp, 18 predicted proteins | sample MGYA00520589_ERZ1034984 | MGnify/ENA primary metagenome ERZ1034984 (study PRJEB33766, sample SAMN09781790) | gut metagenome | biome: gut microbiome | host: Homo sapiens | place: Madagascar | study: EMG produced TPA metagenomics assembly of the PRJNA485056 data... | reverse complement strand
GTCTCTGTCAGCGCTGTCTGCTGCTGCGCGTTGGTGGCAGGCAAATTTTTTGTCCACGATGTAGAATCGTTGCTCCTGTTTTTTCAGCCGATTTTCTTCGTTCGCTTCTAATAATGGCTGGTTTTTTACACTGCAACAATCGACGCGACGCATAAATTTATTTAATTTTTCCTATTGACAACCTGCTAATCGCTGTGTTATATTCCAATCGTTGGATGACAAATTATTTTATGTGCACATCATTTTGATTCCAAGTGAAAATCATCATCATGGATCCTGTACGATAGTGTACAGGCAACACACATACACAAAAGGGGTGTACTTATGAAAAAGCAAGTTGTACTCACGCCTGAAGAAGAGGCCTGCTTACCGAAAAAACCGGCGGCCTGGCGCAACTGGCTGATCCTTGCCATCGCGATTGCTGTTTACGCTGTTTTCACTCAGCTCTCTATTCCTGGGCTGGAAGCGAATGGTGCCAAAGCACTTGGCTACGTCGTCGCAGTTATTCTCTTGTTATTATTTGAGGTTTTTCCTATTGCTGTTGTTTCTATTCTGGCTGTGCTCCTCGCGGGGCCGCTGGGATTGGTGCCTGAGGCTGAGGCTTTCGCAAACTTTGCTGTCGGTCCTGGTTTCTTTGTATTTGGCGTTTTAATGATCGCTATTGCTTTTACCTCTACTGGCTTTGGGAAACGCACGTCGCTGTATGTCAGCGGTCTTTTGGGCTCGAAGCCTAAGATGGTGCTCCTGAGCTATATGCTGGGAACGGGGCTGATCTCGTCTATTCTGGCAGATATTCCGACGGCATTTATTTTTGGTGCGCTGGCTGTTGAGCTGCTCAAGAAAAACAACTGCATGCCTGGCTGCTCGAATTTCGGGAAATCGGTAATGATCGGTATTCCAATTGCGGCAACGGTTGGCGGGCTGGGTACGCCGGCTGGCGGCGCGCTCAACGTTATGACGATTTCGATGCTTGCAAATATCGCCGGCATTGAGATCAGCTTCCTGCAGTGGACGATCATCTGTTTCCCATTTGCAGCGATCATGCTGCTCATTTGCTGGTTTATCCTCTGCAAGGTATTTCCTGCTGAAATCGACAACGTCGAGGGGCTGGATGATATCGAGAAACAGAAAAAGGAACTGGGGCCTATGTCAACGGCGGAAAAGAAATATCTCTTTATCTTTGCGATCATGCTGGTGCTCTGGATGACGACTTCATACACTGGTTTAACGCTGTGGCTGATCGCTGTACTTGGCGCTGCGCTGCTCTTCATGCCTGGCATCAATGTGCTGGACTGGAAGGTGATGGGCGATCAGGTCAGCTGCGAGGTGCCATACCTGATCTGGGGAACGAATGTCATTGCTTACATTCTCACTGCCAATGGTGCTGCTGAATGGCTGGCCAACAATACGCTTGGTGCACTGAATACAACGTCTGTTGTGCTTGTCCTTGTTATCGCTGTTTTTCTCGGTGTTTATGGTCACTATGTGGTCCCTTGTGCAACGGCTTTGCTGGCTGTTATCACGCCAATCGTACTCATGCTGGCACCTCAGTTTGGCATTAGCCCAATGCTGATGGCTATGTCTGTATCTCTCGCTGCTCACGTTACAACGCTGCTTCCGTTTGCAGATCCTGTTGCGCTGGCAACCTACAACCACAACTACTGGACGGCCTGGGATATGATCAAAACCTCTTTGATCTACGGCACGGTCTGGATTCCGGTGAGTGTTGCGTATCTTATGTTATTCAGTATGTTTGGCCTTCTTGGCTGAGTATAAAGTTTATCCTATTATGTAATCATTTTTAGAGGAGAGTGTTTTATCATGCCACCTATCATTGATGAAGAAAAATGCATCGGCTGCAGAACCTGCGCAAATGTCTGCACGATGGACGTATTTGGCCCTGGCGAGCCTAAACAGGTGCCACAGATCCGCTATCCAGAGGAATGCTGGCACTGCCGCGCCTGTGTGATGGACTGCCCAACAGGCGCCATCGACATCCGCTATCCACTGCCATACATGATGCTCAATGTTGAAGCGTAACGAGGGAGGTTGTTTGATATGATCAAGGTAAATTCTGAAGTAAAAGAATGTGATGTTCTCGTCGTTGGCGGCGGTATTGGCGGCCTGATGGCAGCAATCGCTGCAGCAGACGGCGGCGCCAATGTCATCCTCTGCGACAAGACCAACCCTCTGCGCAGCGGCTCCGGCGCAACAGGCAACGACCATTTTGCCTGCTATCTCTACGACAGCCTGCACAAGGACATGACGATCGACGGCTGGGTGAAGGAATTTGACCAGAGCATGGTCGGCGGTCACGCGGGCCCATCGATCCAGAAGGTGTTCGCATCGCGCACCTTCGAGGTTGTCAAGGACTGGCACAAATGGGGCATTGATATGAAACCAAGCGGCGACTGGCAGTGTCTGGGACATTCCTTCCCTGGCCGCCCACGCATCTGGCTGAAATACGATGGCCACAACCAGAAAAAAGTGCTCACGACAGAAGCGAAAAAACGCGGCGTGCAGATCGAGGACCACAGCCCTGTCACCGAATATCTCAAAGACGAAAACGGCAAGATCTGCGGCGTTGTCGCAATCGGTATCTCTGAGCTGGAGCCAGAGGTGAAGCTCTACAAAGCGAAAGCGGTCATCTCCGCATCCGGCAACACGAGCCGTCTTTATCCATCGATCACCGGCGGCTATATGTTCAACACCGCCCACTGCCCATGCAACGCCGGCGGCGGTCGCGCAGCAGCATACCGCATCGGCGCTGAGCTTGTGAACATGGAAATGCCAAACACCCACGCTGGTCCAAAATACATGGAACGCTGCGGCAAGGCCACCTGGATCGGTGTGCTCACAGATCCAAACGGTGTTCCTGTCGGCCCATTTGTCAACAAGCCTAACAAAGAGCTTGGCGATATCACCGCCGACGTCTGGCACTCTGTGTTCAAAGACAAATACAACGACGGCACCGGTCCCGTGTTTATGAACTGCACCGAAACCTCGCAGGCAGACCTCGACTACATGACCTGGGCGCTGGAATGCGAAGGGGACACCTCCATCCTCGACGCCATGGCCAAGCAGGGCATCGACCTTCACAAGGACATTGTCGAATTCACCCAGTATGAGCCAATGCTCATCGGTCGCGGTGTACAGATCGACGAACACGCCGCCACCAACATCCCTGGGCTCTACGCCGCTGGCGACGAAACCGGCAACTTCCGCAGCGATATCGCCGGCGCCGCTGTCATGGGCCGCATCGCCGGTGAAAGTGCTGCTGAATATGTGAAAACCACTGAAAATACCACGGACGTTACTGCACTCCCAGCCGTACAGCATGCCATCGAATTCTATTCCAGCCTCATGGAGCGCAAAAAAGGCGCAAACTGGAAGGAACTCAACATGGCCGTGCAACAAATCATGGCCGACTACGCCGGCATCGACCGCGTGCGCTCCGAAAACATGCTCTCCACCGCGCTGAAATATCTGAGCGATCTCGAACGCTTTGCCAAGAAGAGCCTCAAAGCAAGCGATTCCCACGAGCTCATGCGCGCGCTGGAAGCCTTCGACCTACTTTTGGTCGGCGAGCTCATCTGCACCACCGCCATCGAACGCAAGGAAACCCGCGGTATGCACAAGCGCTCCGACTACACCTTTACCAATCCTCTGCTGAACGGCAAGTTTGTCGTCGTTAAGAACGAAGACGGCCAGCCAGTCTGCAGCTGGAGAGACAAGTATTGATCCGGGTCATCCAAAAACCATAAACTTTCCTTTTCCTATTCCTTTTCCGGCGACCATGCAGCGTGCTGCGTGGTCGCTTCTTTTCATAAAAAAATTAATACATTCTCCTTCAACTACCGCTCGACGCATAAATCGTGTAAAATAATCGTGTATAATAGATAAAATGCTATCGACAGGTGGTGAAAATGATGACTGAAAACAAACACGATGCCCAGAAAATCTTTGAAACGCGCCGCGCCCCAGGCTTTCTCTTCAACGCTCTGAGCAAGACCTACGACGCACGCACAGCGCACGCGCTCAAACCGCTGGGGCTGAACGCGCCACACTGGCCAGTGCTCGATCAGATCTATCTCAATCCCGGCATCAACCAGCGCGAGCTTGCTGCGCTCTGTCTGCGCGATCCTTCCACCCTTGTCAATTCCATCGATGCGCTCGAGAAAAAAGGCTGGGTGCGCCGCGTGACCGATGAAAAGGACCGTCGCGCCACCCGATTGCACATCACCGAGGAAGGCGTCGCCACCCGCAACGCCGCTTTTGCAGCCACCCGCGCCTTGTTTGAAAAAGCAACCGAAGGTATCTCACAAGAAGACATCGACCATCTTTACGACACCTGTCTTGCCATCTACGCAGCGCTGCAGCAAATCGACGACTAAAAATCTCCCTGCCAGAAAACGTTTGCGCGTTCGCTGACATGGCGATCTTTTATACTTGTTCTAACAATACTTCAGACCGACCACAGCTTTCCTAAAAAGGGAGGTTGTGGTCGTTTGCGTTTATGCCCCCCTCACTCCTCTTCTGCCAAAACAAAAAACCTCCCGCCGCATCCGGCAGGAGGTGTGAGGTCGATTTGCGATTTAGATATCCAGCGCTGCGTGGTAAGCGGCGTAGATGGCGTTGAGGATGTTCGATGGGCGCTGGCAGTCGCCGACGATGCGCACGAATGGTGCGCTATCGCGCAGGGCGTCGACGGCGGCGGTGTTTGCGCGCTGGCCGACGGCCATGACGATGCTTGTGCCGGGAATGAGCACGCTTTCGCCGTTTGCCTGCTCACAGAGGAGGCCTTCTGCGGTGATTGCCTTGCCGGTGCAGCTGGTGTGAACGGTGACGGTTTTTTCGACCATCTGCATGAGGATCGGGCGCTGGCGGATGTTGCAGTCGCGGGCGAGGGTGTCTGCCATTTCGACGAGATGCACGCGCTTACCCTGCTGGCCGAGGTGGACGGCGATCTCGCAGCCGGCGAGGCCGCCGCCCATGACGACGACGTTGTCGGTGAGCTTGTCGCTTTGGAGATAATAATCGTTGACGAGGATGACGGTGTTGGTTTCTTTGCCTGGAAGCGGCAGGTCGATTGGCGTGGAGCCGACGGCGACGATGAGGGCATCAGCGGCGAAGGCGTCGGCAAATTCGGCGGTGACTGGTGTGTTCAGGCGGATCTTCACGCCTTCCTTGCGGATCAGGGTTTCGAGGGTGACGCCGAGCTGGTACATTTCGTGCTTAAACGGGATGGCCTGCTCTTCCTTGAGGATGCCGCCGAGCTCTGCTGAGGCTTCGCAGAGGGTGACATCGTGGCCGCGCTGGGCCGCCACGAGGGCTGCTTCCATCCCGGCGACACCGCCACCGGCGACGAGCACGCGCTTGCTTTTGCGCGCTGGCAGGATCTCCATGCCTTCCAGCTCACGCCCGATGCGCGGATTGATGGCGCAGCGGCGTGTTTGTGTGGTTGGGCGCTCGGCCATGCAGGCGAAGCAGCGCAGGCAATGGAGGATCTCTTCGGGGCGATCGGCCATGACTTTGTTGGGCAGCTCGGGATCGGCGAGGAGGGCGCGCGCCATTTCGATGACGTCGGCTTTGCCGCTGGCGATGATCTCTTCCATCTGCGCCGGATCGTTCAAGGCGCCGATGGTGGCAACTGGCACGCTGACGTGCTTTTTGATCTCGGCGGCGAGGTATACGTTGCAGCCGTGGTCGGAGAACATGGACGGATGGGTCTGGAAGAAGCCGAACTGATAGCTGCCAGCGGAGACGTGGATGAGATCGACGAGATCTTCGACGCCGTGGGCGATCCTGCAGCCTTCGGCGAGGTCGTAGCCGCCATCGAAGAGCTCGGAGCCGCTCATGCGGAACTCGATGGGAAATCCGGGACCGACGGCTTCGCGGACGCTTGTGAGCACTTCGCGCGCAAAGCGCAGGCGGTTTTCCAGGCTGCCGCCGTATTCGTCGGTGCGCTGGTTAAAATATGGCGAGAGGAACTGATTGATGAGCCAGCTGTGGCCGCCGTGGACCATGACCATCTCAAAACCGGCGCGCTTGGCGAGGGTGGCTTTTTCGCCGTAGGCCTGGACAATGTCGGCGATCTGTTCTTTTGTCAGGGCTTTCACAGGAATGCCATCTGGACGGGTGCCGTCGCTCGGGCCGTACTGACAGAGGCCGGCTTTTTTGTCCTTGTCGACGAGATAGGTGCCGGCGTACTGACCGCTGTGGGAAAGCTCGACGCTTGGCACGGCGCCGTGGCGTTTGATGCCGTCGGCGAGATAGGTGAAGCCGGCGAGGAGCCCTGGCGTCTGCAGATCGAGGTGGAGCATATGGGAACCGTCGGTGGCTGGATGCACGACAAGCTCGCTGGCGGTGACGGCGGCGGCGCCGCCTTTGGCGCGCAGCTCGTAGAAGCCTGGCGTGCGTGGACCGACGCCGCAATCGGCGGTGATGTCGGTGCTGCCCATCGGCGCTGCAAAGATGCGGTTGCGGAAGGTCACCTTGCCGAGGGTGATCGGGCTGCACAGGTGTGGAAATGAGCGTTTCATAAATAGACCTCCATCAATTCATTTTAATTCTATTGTACGGAGTGCGTTTCCGCCCGTCAATTCATGGGCTCATAGCATTTATAAATAACCTGTCATGAAAAAAATAAAACACGCGCCAGATCTGTCGATCGTGACGCGTGTTTGTGGCTCAGCGCTTATGCTCAGCGATAGAGGCGTGCCAGCTTTTTGGCCTGCTTCTTCGCGATGCGGCGTGCTTTGGCGCTCTTGAAGAAGGTGACAACCATGGCTGCACCGATCACACCGAGAGCACCGCAAACGGCTTTCTGTACGGTGCTGTAATCTTCATCGGCGACGAAATCGTCGGTGATCAGCACTGCATCGTCGTTGTAAGAGAATTGTTCGTTTCTGTTCATGTCTACGTCCTCCTAAAATATTAATTCACCATGTTTGAGTTTAGTTCATGGCAACATACTGAGAAGATACCCAACCGGTCGTGCCGTCGGACAGCTGTACCTGATACATGCCGTTGCTTTCGCCGATGATGGTGACGGATGCGCCGTCGTTCAGGCTGCCGACGATGTTGCTCTGAGCGCTGTCAGATGCGCGCAGGTTGAGGCCGGAGCCGCCGGTAGCGACGGTGCCGGTGCCGATGGCATTGGCGGTGTTTTCGCTGTTGTTATCGGTTGTAGCGGTGTTCTGCTGCTGGCCAGCGTTGTTGTCAGCGGTGGTGTTGCTGTCTGTCTGGCTGTCAGACTGGCTATCTGTCTGATTGTCGTCAGAAGCTGCTGCATCATCGGTGGTTTCGCCGCCGTTTTCGTCAGCAACGACGTCCTTGGCTGCTTCCTTGGCAGCTTTGTCTTCTTCTTTTTCTTTCTGCTGTTCTTCTTCCACCGTCAGACGCTCCTGGCTGGCAGAAGTGCTCTCGTCGCTGGACGTGAAAAATCCGCCGATCAGACCGATCAGCAGGCCCAATACTGCCCCGAGAACAATGGCACTAACGATCGCAATAATGATGTTTTTCTTTGTCATCGTAGTAGTCGCTCCTTCATGCGTTACTTATTTTTGTTCTTTTTGGTGGTACTCCCGAGAATACCAATTTTATTCGCGCCGATCAACAAGAGCGTCACCACCAACACCATGACCACGAAGCCGCGCTCGCTGGTCAGCTCGTTGACGATGATGGCGCACACCGACAGTCCGACGCTGATGGCGTAGATCAAGAGCACCGTATTGCGGTGGCTGAGCCCGCGCGCCATCAAACGATGGTGGAGATGCGCCTTATCCGCTTCGAAGATTGGCTTGTTGGCCATCATTCGTCGCAGGATCGCAAACAATGTATCAAAGATCGGAATCCCCAGAGCGAGGATTGGAATAAACACGGAAACAAAGGTCACACCCTTGGCGGTTCCCATGATCGAGAGAACGGCCAGCGTGTAGCCTAAAAACATCGAGCCGGTGTCTCCCATAAAAATGGAGGCCGGATGAAAATTGTAAATGAGGAAGCCTGCACAGGCGCCGACAAGCGTGAGACAGAGCACAGCGATGTTGCCGCTGCCGTTCATCAGCGCGCAGATGGCCAGTGTCGCAGCGCTGATGCCGCTGACGCCGGCTGCCAGGCCGTCGAGCCCGTCGATGAGGTTGACGGCGTTGATGATGGCAACGATCCAGATCACGCTCACGGGCACAGCGAGAATGTGCAGCGCCATCATGGCGGCGTCGCCGAACATGCTCGTGACAAATTCAATGCGGATGCCGCCGAGGGTCACGATGCAGGCTGCAATGATCTGCCCGAGGAGCTTGAGCTTCGCCGGCATATCGGTGACGTCGTCAACAATGCCGACAAAGATCAGCATGGTCGCGCCGAGGAAAAAAGCCATCAGCGACTGGGAAAACGGATAGAAGGTGAAGGTCACCATCCAAAACGCGCCGTAGATCGCCAGCCCGCCCATGCGCGGCATGATCTTATGATGCACCTTGCGTGCGTTTGGTTTATCTACTGCGCCGATGTGCACAGCCAACAGCTTCACGATCGGCACGAAAAATGTCGTCAGGACAAAAGCACAGACTGTTACCAGCAAGAGCTCCTTAGCCACACAATCACTTCCATATATAATGATATTGCTCTTTTCTATTGTAAAGAGCGGCATCGCGAATTTCAAGCATAACTTACATCATTGCTGCAAGAGAATTTCCTGACAGTTCTTTGCCGGCGTGTGGCTGATGCGTTTGAGGGCGCGCACACGGTGGTCCACCTCCGGTCGATCGATCTCCAGACGCTCGGCAGCATTTTTAATGAGCACTTCCTCGCTGACGTCGCCAAGGGCGACGCAGTGCGGATTGTGGATCATTTTCATGAACGAATCCACCTTCGGATCGTAGCTGATGGCCATGACGCGCTTGTCAAGGGCAGCGCCGATGATGAGCGCATGCAAGCGCATGCCGACGACGACGAAGGCGTTGTCGAAGATCGAAAAGAGCGTCGGCGTGTCGTAGGCGTCGGCGATCACAAAGGAATCGCCGCGCATATGCGCATCGACTGCGTGTGCGATGGTGTCGTCCTGGTCGTGGTGCATCGCCAGGAGCCCGACGGCGTAGCCCTGCTCCACGAGATAATCGCCGAGGGCGGCGAATTCATGCACAAGATCCTTGCCGCCCCAGTCGCGCAGCGCCATCAGCGCCAGCGGACGGCTGCTGTCGTAGCCGAGGTTTTCGAGAATGGCGCGGCCCTTGGCGGTGTCGACGACGTCGCCGTCGATGCCGAGCACCGGATCCGGCGACACCTGGACAGGCGTTTTCACACCGATCTCGCGCAAAAGCTCGTAGGATTCGTCGTCGCGCACATAGATGGCGCGGGCGCGGTTGAAGGCCCAGCGTGTGAGCCAGCGGTTGCGCTTGTTCGACAATGGCCCCAGCCCCTGGCCGTAGATGACGACAGGCTTGCGCAGGAGCACCGCCATGAAGATGATGCCGAGATAATAGAGACAGCTGTTTTTGCTCGTGACATCCTGCAGCAGGCTGCCGCCGCCGCTGACGAGCAGATCTGTGCGGCGCAGCGCGCGCCAGACTTCCTTCAGCTTCCAGCGGTCACAGGCGCTGACGCCGTAGGTTTTCTCCGTCAGTTCGGGATCGTTTGAGAGCACCGTGATGTCGCAGGCCGGCATTTCCTGACGCAGGGCTTCGATGATGGCGTAGCAGACCGCATCGTCACCGGCGTTTTGGAAGCCGTAGTAACCGCTCATAACTATGTTCGGGTGTTCGTCCATATTCTTCTCCCCTTTCATCGCGCTTCATACTCGGCGAGCTTATCCGTCGCCCAGCGGAAGATGCGAATGCCCAGCTTCACCAGAAGCACCGCGATCACAGCCACCACGATGCCGAGGATGAGCCCGTTCAGGCTGCGCTGCAGCGCGATCAACAGCGGCGTATGGATGTGGGCGTAGGTGTTAACGAGGGAAACCTGGCCGATCACCAGCGGGATCGTCAGCACCCAAAGCACAGGCCGCTTGGCGGCGTACATGAGATAGAGGATCGTCGCCGGATAGCCGATGAGGAATTCCTTGCTGCGTGGGCGCACGCCCATCGTGTCGTTGAGGAACTGGCGCATCGCTGCTTCCAGGCCAGAGATCTGCCCGCCTTCGTTGCCGGTACGGGAAACGTAGATGAAGAGCGCCATGGCGACGACGGCGAAAACGACCGCCCATTTATAATCCAGCGCCTTGTTGAGCAGATTCTTGCAGAGCGTGAGCGGCTTTTTATCGCGCACAATATAGAGCACGAACGGCACAACGACGATCGGGATCACATGCGCAATCTTGACGCCGACAAAGGAGCTGAGCTTGAGCATGAAGGCCTTGTCGGAAAGCATCCCGACCATGAGCACAGCGCCGATCCAGCTGACGAGACAGAGCAGGAGCATCTGCCCGATGGCCTTCGGCAGCGAGAGATCCTTCTTCGGCGGCAGGAACATCAGACACGAGAGGATCGGGAATTCGACCACGCTCGCCAGCGCCATGAGCTGCATCGCCAGCGTCTGATTGAGCACATACATGCCCAGCCAGCCCACCAGCGAGAGCACAAAGCCAGCCAGCGCGATGCGGCGGAAGCCGATCTCCATGAGCATCAGCATAAAGCCAGCGCAGATGCCCAGCCCGATGACCAACCGCACAGCCGCCGGAATATCCAGCGCCGGCATCTCCTGCACCTCGCCGCCAACATTGAAGCCCTTGTCCTGCAGGTCGGTGTTGATGGCATTGAGATAGGCCATGTTCGTATCAAAATACGCGCCAGGATTGTCGATGCTGAAGAAACGCACCAAAAGCGCGCGCATATTGCGCTCGCGCGCAGCGAGATCCCAGCGGTCCAGGGCTTCGACGATGCCGTCTTCCATCTCTTCGCCGCTGTCGCCTTCAAAGGTGCTCATCTCCTCGTTGGAGATCGTGTGCAGGCGCACAACGTCCTTGTCAGCGAGCTTAGCGAGGGTGTTAAAGCCCTGCTGGTCGTTGAACTCGATCTGTCCCAGCGGCGCGATGAAGTTTTCGTCCTCATCCAAAAGCAGCTGGTAGAAGGTTTCGATGTCCTCTTCCTCCGGATAGCCCGGGATGTATTTATCGTTGAACATCAGCATCTGGAGGTTTGGAATGGATTTGATGTCCTCTGCGAGCAGCTCCAGCGATGCGTCCGTTGGATCCTCCCAGCTGGAGACCTGCGCGATGATGCCAAAGCCAGCGTTTGCGACAGTGTCAAGCCATTCCTGGTCAAAGCCCACGCCCGTGGCGCTGAACGCCAGCTTGGCGCTGCTCTGGTTGCTCGCCGTCGCTTCGATGCTCGTTGGCACCGTGACAACGCCCAGCTCGCCATCGTCATAGGCGACAGCGCCGCGGATCTTTTCCGGCAGCTCCGTCAGCACCTGATCGCGCCAGGCGTCGTTGGTGACGACGACATAATAATTCGTCTCGCTAATCGGCAGATCGGCCGGCAGGCTGTCGGCGACAGACAGCGTCTGCACCGCTGGCCCCAGCGCCACAACGACATCGCCGGCGTTTTCCAGACTGGCGATGGTGCTCTCTTTAAAAAGCACCTGCGACACGCCATTTTCTGCCAGAAGCTCGAGCATGGCGTCCATATTTTTGCCATTGGCATTGGCCAGCGAGCGGATGTCCGCCTCGTTGACCGAGAGATTGACATTTTTGTAGCTCTGCTCCGCCTGCACACGGCTGGCGCCCACATACAGCGAGCAGACAACGGCTATCAGCACAAGCACCGCAGCGCAGCGCTTCATGATCTGATAAAATTGCTGCAATTTCAACACTCCTTCAGATTTTTTCACTGAGATAGATTCAGTATACTCTAAAAAGCGGTTTTTTCCTATAGTTTCAATACAAATGGCCGCTCTTTTTATCCAAAACCCCACAACTCTCGCGACAAAATCTCCTAGTCGCCGCAAGACATACAAGAAAAATAAAAAAGTGAGTGCTCATCTCCAATTATCTATAGAAAACGAAGCCATAATCTGCTAAAATAATAGATACCTGATAAGGTTATCATTATCCCAGTAGAATAAGGAGGCGGCTCTCTTGTCACTTAACATCACCACAGACTACGCCATTCGCATCATGATGTACCTGGCAAATTACTACGATCCGGATCCGCTCTTCGCGCCGGACGGCAGCTGTTCCGGAAAAGTGATCGCAGAGAAGATGAACATTCCCTACAATTACTTCCTGAAGATCGTGCCACGGCTCAAGGACGCCGGCTATCTGCAGTCCTTCCAGGGCAAGCGCGGCGGCTATGTGCTGACGACGCCACCGGAAGACATCAGCCTCTTCGACATCATCCACGTCATGGATGACGATTTCATCCTCAACGCCTGCACAGCGCCGGATGGTCAGTGTGCCCAGGGCACGCCGGAATTCTGCGCCGTTCACTATGTGCTCGAAGGCGTTCAGGCGTCCATCGACAAAACACTGAAGTCGGTCAATCTGGCTGAGCTGGCTGTGGACAACGTCCACTCATTATAAGCAAAAAACACATTCCTTACAAGCGCCGAACGCTTGCGGAATGTGTTTTTTCTTTTTCTACAACAACCGCCGAGGGGCGGATTTTTTACGCGCGTTTCCAGGTGGTGCCGGCTTTGCCGTCCTCGAGGATGACGCCGATCTCGGCGAGGCCGTCGCGGATGCGGTCGGCGGTGGCGAAATCTTTGCCCTCGCGGGCATCCTTGCGGATGGCGATGATGAGATCCATGAGCTTGTCGGCGAGGTCGTCGTCGGCGGCTTCGGCTGTCAGAGTGATGCCGAGCACATCGGCGAGCTCACCGAGCACTTCGCGCGCCTGAGCGAGGCTTTCGCGGTCGAACTGATCCTTTTTGAGATAGATGTTGATGTCCTTGGCAAGCTCGAAAAGGGCGGCGATGGCCAGCGCGGTATTGAAATCGTCGTTCATGGCGGCGCAGAAATCGGCCTTGGCTTTTTCAGCCTGGGCGCGCAGGTTCTGGGCGTCGTCGTCTGCCAGGGTGCCGGCGAGCTTCATGGCTTTGTCGGCAGATTCTGCGGCGTGCTTGATGCGCTCGAGGCCGCGACCGGCGACTTCGATCTTTTCGTCGTCGAAATCGAGCGGGCTGCGATACTGCACGCTCAGCAGATAGAAGCGCACGACCTCTGGATCGAAGCGTTCGAGGATATCGCGCAGGAGGAAGAAATTCCCCTTGGATTTGCTCATTTTTTCGCTGTTGATGGTGATGAAGCCGTTGTGCATCCAGTAGCGGGCCATTGGCGCGTCGTGGAGGGCGCAGCTCTGAGCGATCTCGTTTTCGTGATGTGGGAAGATGAGATCCTGACCGCCGCCGTGGATGTCGAAGGTGTCACCGAGGTATTTGGCGCTCATGGCGGAGCATTCAATGTGCCAGCCTGGACGGCCCTTGCCCCATGGCGATTCCCAATATGGTTCGCCTGGCTTGGCGCTCTTCCAAAGCGCAAAATCGAGCGGATCCTGCTTCTTTTCATCCACTTCCACGCGGGCGCCGGAAAGCAGATCATTGATGTCACGGCCGGAAAGCTGACCGTAATCGCCAAATTTACGTACGGAATAATACACATCGCCATTATCCAGCGCGTAAGCATAGCCCTTATCGATGAGCCCCTGCACAAAAGCGATGATGTCATCGATGTGCTCACTGACCTTTGGATGCACCGTCGCCGGCAGCACATTCAGCGCCTTGGTGTCTTCGAAAAAGGCGTCGATATAGAACGCAGCAAGCGCGACAGGATCCTTCCCTTCTTCATTGGCGCGGTTGATGATCTTATCGTCCACATCGGTAAAGTTGGACACAAAAGTGACGTCGTAGCCGAGATAGCTGAAATAACGGCGCACCGTGTCGAACACGACGATCGGGCGTGCGTTGCCGAGATGGATGTAGTTGTAGGTGGTTGGGCCGCAAACATACATTTTCACCTTGCCTGGCTCCAGCGGCTCAAATGGCATTTTTTTCTTGGCCAGGGTGTTATAGATCATGACTTGGTTCAAAGCTTTTCCTCCAATTCTTTCAAACGGCGGCTGATCTCGTCGAGACGGTAGCCGAAAATACGCAGGCAATCGTCGACTGGGTCTGGCAGCTGGTTGTGGTTGAGATCCGGATGGTGGGCGTCGGTGTGGACGCGCTTGCCGTCCTGGCGCACGATGTGTCCCGGCACGCCGACAACGGTGCAGTTGTCTGGCACATCCTTGATGACGACAGAGCCGGCGCCGATCTTCACATTGTTGCCGATGTTGATATTCCCCAGCACCTTGGCGCCGCTGGAGACCATGACGTTGTCGCCCAGGGTTGGGTGGCGCTTGCCGGATTCCTTGCCCGTGCCGCCCAGCGTCACACCCTGATAGAGCGTCACATTGTCGCCGAGGATCGCCGTCTCGCCGATGACGATGCCGCAGCCGTGGTCAATGAAGAGCCCTTCCCCCAGCTGCGCGCCGGGATGGATCTCCACCTGCGTGAAAAAGCGCGCCACCTGGCTGAGGAATCGCGCCAGCACGCGCATGTGCATGTTGTACAGACGGTGCGTGATGCGGTGCATCCAGATCGCGTGCAGACCCGGATAATTCAGCACAACCTCCAGCTTCGAGGTCGCCGCCGGGTCGCGTTCGAAAACACATTCAATATCGCGGTTAAAGCGTTCAATAAAACTCATGGTTATCCTTCCTTCTCTTTGCTTACCACAGGCTTCAGTCGATCACAAGCTCCACCGGACAGTGGTCCGAGCCGAAAATGTCCGTGTGGATGTCCGTCGAGACAATGCGCGGCGCCAGATCCTCGCTGACGACGAAATAGTCAATGCGCCAGCCGGCGTTCTTCTCGCGCGCCTTGAAGCGGTAGCTCCACCAGGAATACACCTGCTCCACCCCCGGATGCTGGTAGCGCCAGGTGTCGATAAAGCCCGCATCCAGAAGCGCCGAAAATTTTTCGCGCTCCTCGTCTGTAAAGCCCGCATTGCGACGGTTCGTTTTTGGGTTTTTCAGGTCGATCTCCGTGTGGGCAACATTCAGATCCCCGCAGGCGATCACTGGCTTTTCCGCCTTCAGTCGACAGAGCAGATCCCGCCAGGCGTCGTCCCATTTCATGCGGTAATCCAGCCGCGCCAGCTCGCTCTGAGAGTTCGGCGTGTAGGTCGTGACGAAATAATAATCGCCCATATCCAGCGTGATCACACGGCCCTCCGTGTCCATCTCCGGAATACCAATGCCGTAGCGCACATCCAAAGGCTCCCTGCGCGTGAAGATCGCCGTGCCCGAGTAGCCCTTTTTCTCCGCACTGTTGAAAAATTGCTGATAGCCCGGCAGCTCCAGATCGATCTGGTGCGGCTGCAGCTTCGTTTCCTGCAGCGCGAAAATATCCGCATCCAGCGACTGGAACACATCCAGAAAGCCCTTCGTCACACAGGCGCGCAGCCCGTTGACATTCCACGAGATCATTTTCATATGCTTGCCCTCCTTCGTGACCAGCAGTTATCGAAAGTCCGCCAAAAGCAGACAGATCCTATAAAAGCATGGAGAGATTCCTCCATGCTCTATCTTAACATACCACAGCCCCTCTGTAAAACGCATCTTTCGTTATCGCAGAGATAATTTTTGCCGCGCGCTCAAAGCTCCAGGGCGTTGTCCCTGAGCAGAAAATCGTAGATGCTCATCGTCGTGATGCCCTGTTCGTCGCGGGTGACACCGCGCACATCGCCGACGATGATGATCTTCTTGAACGAATCCCCGACCTCAAGCAGCGACTGCTTCTCCTGCGCACGCTTCTCCGCCGTCGGCAGCGCAAACGCCGATTGGATGTAATAACGGAGGCTGCCAAGATTCGCCACAAAATCGATCTCAAAATGCTGACGTGTCGATTTTCCGTCCACCATGACGCGTTTTTCAACAACGCCAACATCCACCGAAAAGCCACGGCTGCGCAGCTCATTATAGATAATGTTCTCCATCAGATGCGTTTCCTCCACCTGACGAAAAGCCAGACGCGCATTGCGCAGCCCGACATCCTCAAAATAATATTTCACCGGCGTGCCAATGTATTTTCGTCCCTTCACATTGTAGCGCAGCGCCTTGCTGATCAGAAACGCATCTTCCAGATAGGTGATATACTGTCGCAGCGTGCTCACGCTGATGTCCGAATGGAGCACCGTTTTGAACGTCGCCGCGATCTTTGGTACATTCGTCAGCGAACCCGCCGCCGATGCCAGCACATTCACCAGATCGTCCAGCTCCTGCGTTTTTTTCACATCGTGGCGCTCGATGATATCCTTGAGATACGTCTCCTCAAAAAGGCGCGTCAGGTAGTTCACCTTCTGCTCCTCCGTCTTCATCGTCGCCACCAACGGCAGCCCGCCGTAGAGCATGTACTCCGCCCAGCCGTGGTAGACATCCCCCTCATACACCTGCATAAATTCCTTAAACGTCAGCGGAAAAATATGGATCTCGTCGCCGCGCCCGCGAAATTCTGTCAGCACATCCTTCGAGAGAAAGCGCGAATTGCTACCCGTGACATACACATCCACATTGTCGATGTGTAACAGCGAATTCAGCACCTCCTCAAAATCCACCATCATCTGCACCTCGTCCAGCAAAATGTAATACATCCCGCCGTCCGTCACACTCGCCTCGATGTCATCCAGCAGCGCATCCGGATCGTCGCGATAGCGCCGATATTTGCGCTGATCCAGCGCCACACTGATGATGTGCGACGCCGGCACCCCCTGCGCCAGCAGATAATCGCGAAAAATATGAAAGATCAGATAGGATTTCCCCGAGCGGCGAACGCCCGTGACCACCTTGATCATCCCATTGTGCATGCGATTAATGAGCGCGTTCAGATAGCTGTCGCGTTTGATCTCCATAGCAACCCCTCCATTTACTTTTTCTGGTAAACTTACCACTTTTAGTCGATGGCTTATCCTCATTATACCCACCATCCACAATAAACGCCAGCCCTCCACTGACTTTTTCCGGTAAATTTACCACTTTTAGTCAACGGGCTCAACCAGCGCGCAGATTGACACAGCGCCGAGCCTGCATCCCATTGATGCGTGCTCGGCGCTGTTTGTCGTTGCCTATAAAATTTTCCACGCAAAACTGGCGCTGCCCTTTCCTTTACGAAAAAAGATCACTATGCGTTCCTGTGCGAAACGCCGTCAAAACCAGAACATCCTGATCGATCTCATAAACCAGCAGCCAATCCGGTTGGACATGACATTCTCTGAACCCGGCATAATCTCCGATCAGCTCATGGTCTCTGTGCTTTGGCGCCAAAGTTTCTCCACGCAGCAATTGGTCGATGATCTCTTCCAGCCTGGCGAGATCATAGCCACGCTTTTTCATTCGCTTATAATCCTTGCGAAATTTTGACGTCGTTTTCAGCGTCAGCATGATTCGTTCTCCATTTCTGCATCCAGCTCATCAAACAGTTCCCGCACAGAAGCATAGGATTTTGCTGCGATCTTGCCGCTTGTGATATCGCGCGCTTCCTGCATCGCCGCTTCTGTCTCCGCATTAAAACGCGGCTGCTTTACCGCAAACGGCAGCCCGCCTTCCATGATCGACTGATGAAGAAAGATCGTCACTGCTTCGCTGACCGTCATGCCAAAGCAGGAAAACAGCTGCTCCGCTTCGTGCTTCGTCGCCGGATCGATGCGGATATTCAAATTCGCTGTCTTCGCCATATTCTCACGCTCCTTCCTGTTGTTGCCCATATTATACCACAATGTGCACACAACGCAAAGGCACGCGCAGCATTTTCCACCACTCCAACGAAACAAAAAGGCCAGAGATCGATGCGACGCGGCGCGGCGTATCGTCTCTGGCCAACTTCAATTACTCATTAAACATTAATCATTAATCATTTGCAGAGGAATCTCTGCAAGATGGCAGCGACCTGCGCTCTTGTGGCGCTGGATTGTGGCTGAAGTTCATCGTTCGTCACACCGGTGATGAGTTCCTTCCTTCCCCTAAAGGACTAGCTTCGCGTCGCAGGACTAGCTCGGAGCAGCGTTTGGTTTTACTGCCAGCTTCCGTCACTCAGAGAGAAAGCGCTGCAAAATGGCAGCCACTTGAGCTCGCGTCGCTGCCCCCTGCGGTTGAAGGGTGTCTGCGGTGACACCTGTTAGCAGTCCTTCTGCGACGCTCCAGGAGATGGCTTCTTCTGCCCAGGTGCTTGGCTGGTCGGTGTAGCCATTGAGGTCTGCTCTTGCGCTCACATCCTGGCCTTTATACTGGGCGTAGTTCATCAGGATCGCTGCAAGCTGTTCGCGGGTGATGGCGGTGTTTGGTTTGAACGTGCCATCTTCATAACCATTGACGACGCCGACATTCGCTGCCCAGTTCACAGATGTGGCGTACCATTCGTTGCTGACATCGGCAAAACCTGCGTTATTTGCACTTTCCACGCCTTCCAGACGGGCGAGCATGCTGACGATCATCGCGCGGGTGGTCGTTTGTTCTGGCGCAAATTCCGTGGCGCTGGTGCCGGTCATCAGGCCATTGTCGTAGGCGTATTGGACAGCGTCTTTATACCATTCGCTTTATTATACCATGCTGTCAAGGATTTTTTCTTACCTATTTTGCTGAAAATCGACCAGTTTTGCTCAAAACGTGCGAGTTTTTCAATTTTTGGACGTTCTATAGATTTCGTGGCGGCACTTTCTATGCTTGACTTTGCGCGGACGAGGCGGGGTATAATAGATGCAGAATATTGACAGGGAGGCGTTAGGATGCGCGAAGAACGAAGGGATCTGGCGTGGTATTATGGCGAGGAGATCGGCGGGCGGCTCTGGCGGGCGCTGGCACGACAGCTGGCGAATCGAAAAACGCAGCTCGGTGTAGACGAGGATGCGCTGGCGCTGGAGGATGTGCAGGTGTGGGCGGAGCTGGGCGCGCCCGAGGTGTTCTCTGTGCTGGATCTGGCGCTTTCTGCGCAGGATGCGGCGCTGCGAGTGCGGGCGCGGGTGGATCTGACGAGCGCGTCGTTTCCTGTGCAGGTGGAGGCTGTGGCGCGCACGGAGGATGCGAAGGAGATGCAGAAATATGCGGCGTATTTCAGCGAAAAGGGGCTTGTGCGGCTTTCTGCGGGACTGGTGCCGGAGCTGGGCGAGGACGCGCTGGATGCGCTGGCAGAACGGCTGCTTGCGGCCTACTATCCGGAGGCGCTGGAAAAACCGCGGCGCGTGGATGCGCACGAGATGGCGGAGCGGATGGGGCTGGCGATCAAATGTCACCGCATCGCGGCAAAACAGGACATTTACGGGGAAATCTTCTTTGCGGAAGCGGAGCCGCAGCTTTTTTACGACAATCGCAAGGCATATAGCAAAAACTTCGTCAAAAGCAAGACGATGGTGGTGGATCCTACGGCGACGTACATGGGTGAAGTGGGCACTTACGATGGCACTATCGTACACGAATGCCTCCACTGGGCGCTGCATGGACAGGCGATGGCGCTGGGCAGGGCCCAACAGCCGGACAGCCAGGAACCGGCGATCTGCTGCCGGGTGGACGGCGGGGTGGCCAATCCCGACGACGCTGTGCTGCTGGCGTTGGAAAATCAGGCGAATACGCTGGTGCCTCATGTGCAGATGCCGCTGGCGCAGTTTCGCCAACGGGCGAACGCGCTGCTAAAAGGGCACAATCAATCCGAAAATTGGTCGCGCAGCCGCTGCATTGTGATGCCGTCGGTGATCGACGATCTGGCGGATTTTTTCGGCGTTTCGCGCCAGGCGGCGAAGCTGCGGCTGATCGAAGCGGGCTATGTGGACGCG
>ERZ1034984.1674-NODE-1674-length-19808-cov-28.780236_pt1 | contig 19808 bp, 15 predicted proteins | sample MGYA00520589_ERZ1034984 | MGnify/ENA primary metagenome ERZ1034984 (study PRJEB33766, sample SAMN09781790) | gut metagenome | biome: gut microbiome | host: Homo sapiens | place: Madagascar | study: EMG produced TPA metagenomics assembly of the PRJNA485056 data... | reverse complement strand
CCCAAGTTTCCACGCTTTTGCGGAAGCGTGCGCTACCGAGACGCTGGGCATATACGGTGGTATAAGGTAAAAAGCGGAAGGCTCCTCCGGAGCTCTCAAGTCGGTCGGTTGCTTCGGCTGCGCCAACTCGCGTTTGTCATCTGTAATCACTCAGAAACAAATGTGCGCAAAACTTCGGACACTACCGAAATTCTCATTAACCTGAATATCGGAGAATTTACAATCAGCTTTCAAATGACCTGAAAAAGTGATATTGGGATGTTGGGCGTGAAAATCCGGCAAATATTATTTCTTTCTCCGCTTAGTCTCGTATGCCTCAGCAACAATATGTTTGAAAGCGTGTTATTCACTTCGCACAGGACAGCCTCGTTTCTCGGATATTGCCAAACGACAATTTTCCCCGTCCCCGTAGTAGAAGCCGGGGATATAAGCTTTTTTGTTCGAATCGGCGTTGTCCCAACTTCACTTTGCATTTTGGGGCCGCTCTTTTTTATTACTCCGGTATACTCTTGAGTTAATGCAAAAGCGTTTTCCCCGTCTCCATGTGTGGAATCGGCTCCAGAATATTTCCCGTAGCGAATTGCTGGTAGAGGAAATGGGTCCCCCATGCGTGGCAGTCGGAGCGCAGCCACCAGCCGTTGGGAAACAACTCCGGCATGGTGCGCAGGCCCGGATATTCTGCTGTCTCATAATAGCGTTCGCGCCGCCGTGCGAAAAGGTCGTCGAGGCCGTGAATGCGGCACGCTTCAAGATAGTAAAACGAAAAAGCGATGCCGCATTCATCCAGTTTGCCGGAACGAAGAACGGGAATGACCGAACGGTCGTTGAGTGCCAGAAGCGCAAAGACCTGGGCATGTTCGGAAACATAGTTTCGGGATTTGTTTTCGGCGTAGCAGTTCCGGGCGGCGAGATAATAGTGTTTGCGGATCGCTTTTTCCAGAAGATCGGCTTGCTTTCCATATTCTGCGACATATTCGGCCGCGCCGAAATTCTGCTCCAGATCGGCGAGTTGGCGCAGGCTGAGCAGATAGATCAGATTGAGCGTGCAACCTTCACCGTAACGGCATTCCGGAGGAATTCCGGCTTCCCAATTGTCCAGCCAATCGATGAAGTTCCAGCCTGGCGCATGAAGCAGGCCGTCCGCTCCGACCGTCGAAGCGAGATAGCCGGCGGCTTTGCGGGCAGCGGAGAGCAGTGTGCGAACCAGCGCATCGTTGCGCCGCAGTTTGGCGAAGTCATGGAGCATCTGGATGTAGAACGCCGTAAACGACGGAATGTGAAGTTTGTAGAATTCACCCGGTTCGGCGCGGTATTGGGCGTGTTCCTTGGTTGGATAGCGGCAGGGAAGCATTCCGGAAGGATACTGCCCCTCGGATAACTGACGCAACACATTCTCCGCCAAGCGGGTGTCGTCGGTAAGTTCATAAAGGCTCAGCAGGTCGAAGCGGCTGTCGGAAATATACTGGAGTTGCTCGTAGTAGGGACAGTCCATCAAGGTTTCAAAGCTGCATGCCTGCAGTGTGTTCCAGGAACGGCGCAGCAGTCGGGTCAGCCGTTCGTCTTCGGGAACCGCCGGTTCGCGCCGGAGCCGCCACGGATAACCGGTCCGGAAGAAACGGGCCGATTCAAGCTTCACGTCGCCGAAAAGCGTCACTTCGAGCGTTCGGCCGGCATGCCACCGGTAATCACGCCAGCGGATGCGTTCTCCGGTAAGCCGGAACCGGTCGCCGGGACCGGAAAAGTACGGGTACGGATCACCCGGTTTGCAACCGTTCCTGAAGCCGGGCGGCAGGGGGTCCGAGTCGCATCCGGGTTCCGCCCAGCGCAGCCGGACTTCACCGGTCCCGGAGAATACGTAGTCGCCATAGACGCAGACGTAGTCGTCGAACAGGAAGAACGGACCGCTTCGCCGGTAGCCGTGAACTTCCTCGCGGCGCATCTCCGGCAGCGACGACGGTTCGAGCACGCGTGAATCCTTGAAGTACGCGGCCTTGCGCCATTCGCCGCCTTCGCCGTCAAGCGCCCGCCAGTTGAAATCCTCATCGGTGAGCAAATGGGCATAGCTTCCCCAATCGGTTTTGCTGCCGGCAAAACTGCATCCCATGCACACCTGATACTCCCAGTCGGGAGAGAGCAGGCCGCTTTCGTCGCGCACGAAAAGACCTGGCGCGACCGACATCTGCCCGAATGCGGTCAGCTCCCGGCCGAATGCGAAAAGCCGGGCCGTCAGCACGTGGCTGCCCGGTGCAAGCGGAATTTCGACTGTCGCTGTAAACCAGCGCTGCGGGGTGCCGCGCGGCGGCCCATCCGCGACCGCCTCGCCATCACAGAAAAAGCCGGCGCGTTCGTCGGCGCTGTAGGTGAAGCGCAGCAACGTCGGCGCTTCAATTTCAAAACGGTTACGGAATACCGCGAAGAACGGCGGTTCCACCGCCCGTTCAACCGGCCTCATCCACAATTGAGTCGTCATGATCACTCTTTCTCTTGCTGAATCATCAACGGCAGCTTACCGTTGGTGAATGTTTCACGGTCTGGCTTGACCCGATTCCCGGAGCAAGCCGCAGAAAGCATTTGCGTTCTTTTCCATTGTCATTATCATTGACGAGGAAGTTGAAACGAAATCCGGCACTCAACTGTTTCGCGTTCACTCCCATGGCGGAAAGCGGAAGGGATATCCGGTAACTTATCAGATTGCCTTGGCGTTTGCTTTTCACATCCAAGGCTTCGGCTAACTTCCGGATTTGAAAGCCTTGTGGCACGATCCAGCAGGCACTGACCGGTTTCCCCGCGGAATTCAGCCCGGCGCCGAGTTCAAAGTGTCCATTCTGACCGGGAAACCCGAGGGCGAATTGAATGCTGTCACCCTGCCAAAGCTGATGGGGAACAGGCGACGGATTATGGCGGTCATCCCGTACATCGGCTCGAAGCTCGAAGCGATCCCCGTTCCGGCCGATCCAGATTTCCGCACTTAAATCCTCCGGCCCCCGCCAGAGGGTGGCCGCCGTCGCCGGATCGAATTCAAAATTACTTTCAAGCTGAGCATAGGAGTTCAGCCGGAAATCCGGTTTGCGTTCCTGAAATGCAGTATCAGACGCCAGAATCGTAAAATGAAGCGGCGCGGTCAGTGGGACGGACTCCATGTCGTCGAACGCCAATGTAATTTTCAGTTGATTGATTTCATTTTCACACACCACTTGAAACGGCAGCTTGATATGTTCTCCCGGCGGCAACTCTTTTTTTACCGGGAGACCGATGATTTGGGTTCCAGTCGGAAGTTGGGGAGTAATCGCACAATTCATTGCCTGAGGCCACGGATTGACGAGCAGAAGTTCTCCGCTTGCGGCACTGTTTCGGAAAATTGCCGCCGGAAGTTTCAACTCCGCGACCAGCTCGACGCTGTCGAGCTGCGTCGCGTCGTTGAACACAAAAGTGGAACCGAGCGGTCCTACCGGAAAAAGAGCGATTCCCCGATGGCTGGGAAGCCGGGAACTGTTGCCTTCCAGATCGATCCGTTCTGCGGAGCTGCCGTTGCCGCGAGCCGCGTAAATAATATCGCCTCCGGAAGGATTCAAGCTCCAGTTGGCCAACAAAAGGCGTCTGGATGTCCGGAAAGCGAAGAGCCACGGCGCGTTTTCCGCCTGAAACTGGCCGAGGAAAACCGCTTCACGGTAATCGCGGATCAATGCGGCATAAACGGCAAAAATATATTTCGGATTCATAAACCGGTCGAAAATCCCGAAATTATCCTCACTGTAATTGAGATCGTAACCGTTGTTGCATAGCCCGTACCAAGTGTAGCTGAAGGCTCCGCGTGCCCAGGTGAAGAGAAGTTTCTTGAAGAGACAGTCGGCTTGTTCCGTATCGGTTCCTTTGGCGGAATGCATTGCGGTTTCGCTGGCAAGCCAGGGCTGCGTGATGCCGCAGCGTTTGCGGAGCGGCAGGAACTCCTGATCCACCATGCGTTGATAGTGTGGAAAATAACCGTGTTCGTGATAGCTGTGGATATCAAAGGTATCTCCGGCTTCCTGCAATACTTTTTCATGGAATCTGCAGTGTGCGCCATTCCACAACGCCGGATGCAGGGTGGCGAAACCGCCGCTGGCGAGTTTGATTGACGGATTGATCTCCCGCGCAATCCGGCGTGCCGTCCGGCAGAGTCCGATGTAATCCTCGACCGGGAAATCAACAAAGCCGGTCAGATCCGGTTCGTTCCAGATTTCAAAATATTCGACGCGGTTGCCATAGCGTTCGAACATGGCGCGGACATAGTTCTCCCACGCCGTCATTTGCGGTTTGCGGTTGCGGGGAAACGGAAGATTTTTCGGATTGTCCGTTGCGGCCCATTTCGGGGTGAACACCAATGTTTCACGCATTTTGATGCCGGCTTTTTCCAGGGCTTCCAGCCGAGCGTCGAAAACCGGAAAATTCCAATCGGCCCCCGATGTCGGCTGGATACGCTCCCAGCCGACGATGGAACGGATTGCCCGAATTCCCAGATAACGCATTCCTTCGATCACGGCGGGATCAATCCAGTGGTTGTCAACTGCAAACTCGAATTCCGGATTGGCAGGGGCTGACAAGCCGTTCTCCGGGATGTTGGCAAACATTACCCGTTGTGTGTCCGTCTGCGGTTTTCCATACCAGACACCAGGGTGCGGCGGCGGATTTTCCGGCGTGAACCGTATTTCGCCATAAGAAGGTAGCTCTACATTCCGGGAGAGTTCATATGTGGAACCGTCAAGGCCGGTGAAAGTGAATTTCGCGTTACGCCTGACTTCCCGGGCCGTTCCGTTACGGATGATGAAACGGGGAATGCCGTCAAAAAGCGGCAACATTCCGGCACCGGTGTCCGGTACGATTTGAATTGCTTCGGATTCAGACCGTTCAAAAGTCACATCAATGCGTTTCAGCAGCAGTTCCGTACCGGGGATTTCCGGATCAACCTGAAGCGACATCAGCCGGCAGCGTCCATTACCTTGTTTCATGCCGTCAAGCGGAAACACGATCCGGTCGGAATCTGGTTCGATCCATCGCCCCGCGGTCGTAAACCAGTGCCCGTCGCCATCGATCATGCGCAGTTTGATCAGGGCGCGTCCCTGCAACGCCCTGGCACGGAATACGACAGCCTCCGGGCGTGTACGTTTCCAGTAACTGTGCGGCAACGGCAATGATTCGGTACGGCCGATTCGGGCAAAGTTCAAATGCCAGCCGTCCGGGGAACGGCGGATTTCCACAGGATTGCCGATGAACCCGTGGGTTTCAATCGGAGTCCGGTTAAATTCGACATGCAGCAGGTCCACTGGAATACCTTGTGCGACAGCCGTCAGAAACGCTCCGGTCAATATCAATATTTTTTTCACGGCGTCACCTTTTCAGCTTGAACTTCCTGTGGATCGGTAATCAGGCGCAACGATTTAATAGTGATGTCGCCTTTCGGTTGTTGTAACAGAAATGCAAAGTTGGTGATGGAAACAGGGAAATCAAGTTTTTTGTTTATATTTCTGCCCCAGGAAACTCCGACTTTCTGACCGGTCGCGGCTATTTCCCATATTGCGGTAATGTTGCCGGTGTAACGGCCGCCGCGATTGCTGTTAAACATGCAGACTTCACCCTCGGCATCCTGCAGGCGCAAATCCGCGGCAAGTAACGTGGCGCCGGGAGAGCACTCTATTTCCATTTCAATTCGGATCTTGGATTCAAATGGCGGGAGTTTGATGGGATGTTTCAGGATAAGCTCCAGAATCTTTTCGCCTTTTTCCCAGACGATACGCCAGGAGCCGGTATCGGCTCCGGGGATTTCCGGAATAAAGATCAACTTTTGTTTACGGACCTTTCCCTCGTGGAGCCGGAAGCCGGAACTCTGATCAAAAAGCTTTGCGGCAATATCGTTTCCCGCCGCCCGCATGGAAATTGCCATAACAGAGATCGTAAAAAAAGAGAACATTTTTTTCATTGTCAAACCATTCATGAGACACCGGATTGTTTTGGGTTAATTTATTGAATGCGAATCGTTTCTACTTTCAGAAACGTCCGTCCAATCTTTGCAAAGCTTTTCTTCCTCTTCCGACCAGATCGGTCGCTGTGGAGTTGAATTCATGAAACAGGTGATTTCTGGCATTTCCTGCCACATGAAGTACTGGCAGACCGCCGGAGTGGAGTCCATCCAGTTTGTCAAAGCTGTAATAAAGAGCACCGCAGGTCACCAGGGTCATCGTGCCGGGCAATTTGTCATATCCCCGGGTGAAACCGGTTAATTTCCTGCACATCTGCGGTAATTGGGGGTCGTCATAGGAATAATACTGCGGTGTAGCGGAGGTCCCGTAATTATCACGGAAATAATAGTAATCGCCCATGTTATGCTTACTTTCCCACGTCCCTCCGCGTACCGAATCGCTCATTTTCCGACAATGGATGATGCCGGGACGATTTGTTCCGCTGATATCACCGGCATTGCCGCCTCTGCCGAAATATCCGGCTCCGATAACGGCTCCGATACCAACCAGATACTTGTCCTTAGTGATCCAATTACATTCATACGGAGCTGCTGTCGGAAGATAGAAATTCTGATGAACCGGCATGTTGCCTCCAAAATCACCGACATAAGCGGTCAAACCGGTACCGATTTGTTTAAGATTATTCACACAGGAAATTGTTCGCGCCTGCTCCCGCGCCTTGTTCAAAGCTGGCAGCAGCAAACCGGCCAGAATGGTGATTATTGCTACAACCACGAGCAGCTCAATAAGGGTAAAATTACGCATTCGCCGGGAACCGCGAGGTAAATAACAGGAACGAAATGACGGCGTACATTCCGTTATCCGACAAAATAACGCCTTGTTGCTATTGCCTTCGGGCTGTAATGACGATCGTACCGGAAGACAGACTTCATTCATGATTTTCCTCCTTGAAATAATTGCAAAGTTTGATGAGTTCATCGAGGTCGGCGAGTTTCAGGATACCCTCCGGGACAAATGATTGCGGAATCGGAGAACGAAGGCAATGTCCGGCTTCTTCGTAGGTGATTATCTTGCCGCCAAGCACGAGCTTTACCGGTTCCGGTGAAAGCACTGCGGCAAACACAGCCGGAATCATTCCATAACCGGAAGCCCGCAGGGTGAGTTCCCGGACTCCGTTTTCGCGCAACAGTTTCATCGCGCAGAGCACATCATACACCCGGCGGCCGATCAACGGTTCGCCGAGCAACACGCCGAGTGACGCATAGTGGTAATCATAGTTGTATTCCGCTGCAAATTCACGATTCCATTGGTCGCAGCCATTGGGTTCGGTCTCTCCGATGCCTCGGTAATCAAGTCCGAACCGGACGGTTTCAAAAATTTCCGGCAGCTGCGGCATCTCTTCGCGGCAGGCAAGATGAGGCAGGTAAAGCTCGGCTTTTGATTTCATTACAACCGGAATGCCGAATGTTCCCCCATCACCGGGAGCGAACAGCGTCACCGACATTCCCGGCTCCGTTTCCAACGCAAAACGCATCAGCGGAGTTGAACCTTCCGGTTTCGGAAAGTATGGACGCAAAATCCGGTAATGCGGTACTTTCTCCGGCGTAGTGAGTTTCAGAAGCCGTGCCAACGCCTCCCGCATTTCAGCGTGTGACTTCGGCCGGTCGGCCCGCTCCTTTCTTAACTCTTCCATGCGTTCCGCCAGAAAATCACGGACATTTTTTTCCCCGGACAATTGCGAAACTCCACCCTCGGGCAGACAACGGAGCTGTTCGTATGTCGGCAGAACTCCGGCCGGCTCTTTGCCATCGGAACCCAGCTGAAAAACAGTATTGAAGAAATCATACGCTCCACAGCGTAACTCTTCGCTGTAACCGTGGCCGCCGGAACCGCGGACGATGGAGATATTCTCCGGCGCTCCAAGCAGGGTATAGATTTTCTTGAGCAGAGAATACGTTTCGTCTGTACCGCGCGCGTCAAAAAAGTCACCGTTTTGCGAAAGAATCCGGAAAGGCCGGGGAGCCTGCGCCAGAACCAGATCCGCCATTTCACCGCCATCGGCCAGAAAGCCGCGCGGCATCTGTTCTCCGTCAGCCGGCAGTTCATTTTCGACATTGTGCAGAAAGGTGGTAACGTAACAGGCCGGAGCCGCCGCCGCCACCCGTTCATCGCAGGCCGCCACCATTGCGGTCAACGTTCCTCCGCCGGAATTGCCGTTAACGCCAATCCGCGCCGGATCAATTTCCGAGCGCGTCAGAAGATAATCGATCGCCCGGATTCCATCATAGCATCTCCAATCGGCCATTGACTCCCCTACTGCCAGCAGCTGCCTGTTAAGGATATTATGGGCCGGACAAAGTCCCGGCTCCGCAGTCGCCGGGAATTGCCGTCTTTCCCCCTGGTGGATCGGGTCAATTGCCAATACGGCGCAACCTTTGCGCGCCAACGCCGCGGGAATTTTCACATAAGCGGAATCCGCCTTGCCTTTTTCGGCATGACCGGCAAGAAACAATACCGCCGGAACTTTGCCGTTCCGCTGTTTCGGCAGATAAAAATTGGCTGTGACAGTAAAGTTCTTTCGGCTCTGGAACAGAATCTTCTCCACCATAAATTCCGGAAAACTCTCCATTCCAACTACACGGGCGGCGAGAGCGCATTTCTCTGAAGGAAATGTAAAAGCGGCCGACACTCGCTGTCGGGCGGTCCTTACCAGTTTTTGCGCGTCTTCCCGTGTCGCCGCCGCTTCAATCAAGCACCGGTAACGCATCATATTCACGCGGAATTTATTTTGGTAGTAGCGTTGAAGCGTTTCTCCATTGACCGACAAAGATCGAGTTTTCGGTGCTTCCATGCCTTCCGCCGTCAACAAACACCCTGCCAGGCAGGCGCAACTCCATTTCAAGAATTTTTCCATTTTTCGCGTTTCAGCCTTTCCGCATTTGTTTTACTGTATTAATTATACTTCCGGCGCTTGATAAAAACCTTTCTGCAAGTGACAAATTATAGTCTGTAAGTGCCAACGGAAAGAAAAACCTATGATCCGTCATATCCGGACCGGTTGAACTATCCGATTTGCAATTTCATGACGGCGGAAGTAATATATGGAGAAAACAGTAAAGGGGAACCGGGAATGGCAAGCTTTCTGACAAACGGTCTCGAACGTTACCTGCCGCGTCATGCGATACCGCTCTACGTCGAGGAGGTGGCGGTGGGGGCGCATCCGGCGCGGCGTTTTCACGGGCACACCTTCATGGAGATTGTATTGATTCTGGCCGGAGAGGGCGAGCATCTGGTCGGGGAAAGCTCCACGGAGATCCGGGCCGGCGATGTGTTGTTGATCCATCCCGGAATTTCCCACGGCTACGACAGGACCGCGACGCTCGGACTGGTCAATCTGGTGTACGATCCCCACAAGCTGGCGCTGCCGCAGCTCGACGGGCAGCGGATGCCGCTCTTTGACCGGCTGTTCATGCCATGGCAGACGATTACGCCGGAGTTGATCGGTCGTCCGCTGCTGCATCTTGAAACCGCCGAAACCGCCGCGTTGGGCGGTAAAATCAACCGGCTGGCAACGGAACTCAATTCGAATCGCCCCGGCCGGAATTTTCTCAGCACGGCGATCTTCATGGAGATCGTCGCCGAGCTCTGCCGTTCCGGGACAGCGTCGGAAGAACCGGCCGTTTCGGAGTTCCTGATCGGCGATGCGATCCGTTACATGCACGATCATCTGGACGAACCGATCGAGGTCGAGAAGCTGCCGGATGTGGTCAGCATGTCGCGGCGGAACTTCTTCCGCCGTTTCCGCAATGCGACCGGATGCACCCCGGGTGAGTATCTGCGGGAATTGCGGTTTCACCACGCGCTTGAACTCTTGCGCCGTACTGATCTTTCTGTCGCCGAAGTGGCGCTCAGGAGCGGTTTCTGCGACGGCAACTACATCTGTCGGCTCTTCCGGGAACGGCTCGACACTACCCCGCGCCGTTTCCGCGCCGCCTGCCGCACCGACAATCCCGGCCATTGAAAAGCTCTGAAATAAAGAAATAACGGCGTATGCAAGTTTCCTAAACGAGACTCACGGGGGAAAACTCCGCGAGTTGCTTTATGTCCGGGAGTCTTCAATAGCCAATTTAACTATTGACGACACTGTCTAGGAGGATGCCCACCCCTCCAACTCCCATGAGCATCATTGCCTTTCGGAAGTTTGCTATTCCACCTTTGCCCGACTAGCGTCCTGTAGAAGTCAGAACCGTATTGCCCATAGCGGATAGCTTGTAAAAGAGGAAAATAAGAGTTATACCTATACCTGAAAAGGATAAGCTGGTGTCTGTTTCGGAGGCAGGAAAGTAAACGCCCTGCATGATACATGGTAAAGCTTAAAAATACCAGAAAGTTATTTGGGGTACTTCCTGTGAAATTCCTCCAAGGACAGTGCCTCTTCCGGGGATTGTCCGAGTTTGCGTACTTTCAGCACACGTTCGACTCGGTCGTTCTTTCCATAGAACTGCTCGCGCAGGTATTGTACCGCCTGCCATCGCTCCTCCGGAGTTTTCGTAGCCCAGTAAGCTGCATCTAAGGCATCGGTATCGTCCTTCAACGAATTTTTACGCAGGACTTTGACAATCATAAATCAAGCCCTCTGCTTTTTCTTTTTCCTGCATATTCATTTTATGGCGAATACTTTCCACATCAGCGAAATCCTTCTGACGCCCTGTGGAGAGTTTATTCTTGATCAGTTCCTCTTGACCTATTACCGGAATACGTATTCCATTTTGTACGGTGTATTGGCGGTTGGAAAATGCTTCCTCCCAGGACACTCCTTCAATACCTGTTAAAAAATCAATGCGGTTCGGAGGATAACCCAGTTGAAAAACTTGCGAAGGGGTCAATAAATCTTCTTGAGTAATTCCAATTCCACCGAAACCGAATTCATTCAATGATTGGAGAATACGAGTCGCATTTTCTGGATCTATTTTCACAAAGATATCTATATCGCCTGTTGTACGCGGAGTTGCATACAATGACAATGCGTAGCCACCGACAATCAGATATTGAACATTGTTCGCTTCAAGTATCTGAAGCAAGTCTCGAAAATCTTGTGGTAAATTCAGCATAATCGAGTTCTCCTGCTTAACTGTTTAATAATGATATCGTAGCTGAGCAATCAACAAAGTCTCTGCTTCCCATTTATAGACAAAGCGATCTGTTTCTGTAATCCGCCGAGACCACCAGCCAGAAAGGTTCCCTTTCAGTGGTTCCGGTTTACCGATTCCCTCATAAGGAGTGCGAAGACTTACTTTGATCAGCTCATTAACTCGTCTTAATGTTTTTTTATCGTGTGACTGCCAATAAAGGTAATCCTCCCAGGCTGCTGATGAGAATTTCAGATTAGCCATGGACGAAAGACTCCAAATCTTTTTCGATTGCATCGCCCTTCTCCAAAGAGGCAATCGATTCCATAAGGCGTTTAGCATTTTTAGGACTCCGAAGCAAATAGACCGTTTCCGCCCAGGCTTCATAATCCTCAAGATTCATCATTACAACAGCATCTTTCTTCTTACGGATTATGACTGTCGTTCGGTCCCGGACGACTTTATCGATTGTAGCTGCCAGATCCGCCCGTGCTGCCGTATAAGTCAATGTGGTCATAAGAACTCCTTTCTGTACATAAAAACTGTACATCATTTCCGGAGAAAATCAAGTCTCAAAAATATTTTTCGATGATAAGAGCTGAATATAAGTTCAGATTGTCTGCAGTATTTTGGTGCTTTTGCGAGGCCGTCCTCCTTTGCTACCGTTCTTACGACTGGCTGCCGCCTTTCTGGGAGTCGTCGTTTGTCCTAAAACAGCCGCAGCTTTTCGGCGGCGATCTTCAAGCCATTTGTCAACAGACCGTTTTAATGGGTAATTGTTCGGGTGCTCAAGAGATTCCAATTCGAGCTCAATTCCAGCTTCTTCCCAATAAACTCCCCACTGGTCTGAATGGACATTTACAATTTCATGAATTGTACAATATTCAAACCAGGGATAATCCGAAAAATTGAGGCGATAGTCCTTTCCATTGACATTTAAGATAAAACCGAGATGATCAATCGCCAAAATACTCGCGCCATTTGCTTTTGCATTCCTGTTCATGTTTTCTGATCTCCTGTAACAGCTCATTGATAAGCTTTTTTGTAACTGCTCCTTTAACATCTGCTAAGTGAACTCCATCCTCATCAAGCCAGAATTTCACTTGGCATGTATCGTTCAGAGCATGGACATGCGGACGCTTTTCTTCTGAACTCCAGAACTTGATTATAAAGTTCTTGTAATAGAATATTACGGGCATTGTATCTCACAGATTCCCTGAGGATAATATATATCCTACCGTTAGGTTTTCAAGTTGTATTTTCTTTGATTGGAAATTTAATGATTGACGGCTGTTTCAAGCAACCTCACTTGCTGCTGCGAAGCTTTGGTGGAGTCCGCGAGCTGAGCTATCAGTACATTCAGTTTCAGGATTTCCATGTCTGAAGCCGTATGAATATATTCCAGCAGCCGTTGACGCAGTATATTTCCAGTTCCAATTCCGTTTGAAGTTCCAAAAGAGTCGTTTCCTCCGGTCGTCAATCCTCTCATTAAGGCAAGCCCCTGCATTCTGGCCTTTTTGTCCGCATGGCTCTGGTAATGTCGCGTCATGCTGGCGGTCAGGTGTCCGACGATACTCTGTACCACTGGAAGTGGAACTCCTCGCATCCCGGCATAATAGCAGAAGCAATGCCGAAGTGAATGAAAATCCTTCACACTCTGCTTCCGAGTTCGACCCGGAATCGAACGTTGTGTTTGGATACCTAAAGAATGGAGATAACTGAGAATCCTGCAATTCAATACATTTTGGTGTTCCAAATACATCTTCGCGGCTTCCGGCAAGATATATTCTCCTTGACCGGAAACTTCATATTGTTCCCGCAGATAGTCGGCAAGTTCCCGTTCAATCGGAATGTGAACTTCTGTTTTAGTTTTGCGAGTGATCCGATTGATCTCATGATGATAGAAATCCGGCTCACACAGGTTGGGGGAATACCCTTCGATCTCCTGCCAGCGGAGTGTGGCGACATCTCCAAGCCTCAGACCACAGGTGATACCGATCGTGAACAGGCCCCGCATCAGCGGCGAGGGATTTTTGAAAATCAGTTCCAGTTCCTCTTCTGAGAAAATTTCTCGTTCCGCCGGGGCCAACTTCAGTGGTTTGATGAAGTAGAATGGATTTTCTTCCAACGAATAGCCCAGATCCGGAAGCAGAAATGTAAAAACCGCTTTGCAGGTCATCTGGTAACGGTTCAAAGTGGTGGCGCTCAAGTTTCCGCCGAACTCATAATCTTTGAACTTCTTCCGCTGCGGACAGCGTTTCTTGTTATAACTGATTGTCCGATTCCAGCGCCCGTTCTTCCGGATATGGGAAATATACGCCTCCGCGTGTGCGCGTTCCACTTCGTCCAGTGTTTTCAACTGGTAGTTGTCTTTCAAAAAAGATACGAAGTCGATCCAATAGCGTTGAGATACTCGTAAGACCTGTTCCGAAGCGGAACGACTGTGCGGTTTCTGCTGGGCCAGCTCGAACGCATCATCCAGAGTGATCGTCAAACGGGCTTTCAGCTTTTTCAACTTAGCTTTTTCTTCCAGATACTCTTCACGGGTTTCGATATCCAGAAGTTGTTTCTGCCGTTCCAAGAAATCACGGGCGGCGGCTTCCGCACGCCGTTCCTCCGTGATTTTCGCTCCGCTTTCATCCCGCAGGATCATTGCCTTGCGTTTGTGATCCTTTGTCGTATACTGGAGCAAGTAGACTCCATTTTCTTTATATTTCAAAAAGCTTGACCCATAAGAACCGTTGTTTTATCTCTTTTTCCATGCAAATAATATAGCATAGAATTGAAATAATATCTATGAATCACACAACAGATTCCGTCGAAATCTCGATCACCTGATTGTCCCGTTGTACAACTCCATGGCAGGCTGTTTTATCACTGATTCGAACCGATGAAGTTTGGTAAAATCGGTGATGATTTGACGCCGAGTGTTTGGGGTAATAACAACCTGAATATAGTCGGTTTTGCGTTGTAGTTCCACCTCGACCCATTCCTTGGGGCCGAGCATAACGCGGCCTCGGGCAAATTCCAGATTGAAAAGCGCAGGGCGAATTACCACTTCATTGCGATGCAAAAACTCATGCTTGACACCGAGAATCTCCCTATGAAAGAACCAGCAAGGTGAGGCTCCCCAAGCGTGGCAAAGGCTGGAATTGTTATTCCATTCTTCCCAAGTATTGACTGCGTTGCGGTCAAGCATGACCCCCCAAGCACGTCGTAACAATGCAAAGGCTTCATCGGCAAGATCATTTTCAAAAAGAGCACTAAGAAAATAAAACATCGTCCACGGTGTATTGGGGGGGAGAATCCAACTCGACAACTTTGCCGGATCGACTGTTTCCGTTGAAAAGAGGGGAACCCGGATACTGATGTAATTACGGAAATATTCATTGGGCAGAACCGCACGTAATGCGAAATTGCCGATTAGACCGGCATAAGCGGCGTAACCGTGCGTGGCCTGCGAGAATGTTGGCGGTTCCCAGTAACGTGGCACGGCTTGATGCGGTGGCGAGAGAATCGAACCGTCGGCAGGATCGAATTCCCAAAGTGTTCCTTCTCCCCATTCGACCCCCTCTGCATCGAAGAAAAGATCCCAGTTCAGAAAATTGCAGTCAACTTCGAAGATAATTGTATTGATATCGTTATGCAATTCCAAATCAGTCGCATGAGGTTCATAGGCAGGCAGGGGGCGCGTCCAAGCAGCAGGACGGTTATCGTCCAGAACTTTTACGCCATTACAAAAAATCCGGTATGGACCGAAGGCGGCACTGTAAAGAGTAGTGCATCCGGAAACGGGAGGTGAGATTTGAAATACAGCCCGTGCGGTTTTTCCTTGAAACCTGCCGCCGAATTCACAGGAGAAATTGTAATTGTAAAAGCTCCGCTCCGGTCTGTCGGAGGAATCGCGCAATGTGCCGGTTCCGTCCGGTCTATCGAAAACCCGGTGGAAGGCTTGCTTTACCACCTCCGCTTCCTTGTAATAGGCGGTGCTTTCGCATGTTTTGCCGAGAACGGCAGCCAATTCGGCCATGGCGTTCAAGGCGGCATAATAGAGCGCATTCATGGCAGCAGATTTTCCCAAGCGGCAAAGTTCGAAAGCGTTGTCAAGATATGCTCCTTCAACGTTGTCAAGCAACCCGTCACTTTGGCGGTAAACATGCATGTGGGCAACACCTGCAGCGCAATTGCTCCACAGTTCCGCCAATAACTGCATGTCGTTTGTGACCAGAAAATACCAGCGGATAAACAGAATTTGAATCATCGCGTAATCCGGCATGAAAGACCAGCCGTGAATACTGGGAGAAAGCAATTTCCCGTGGCGGAACGAACAGACAGCATGCTGCAGAATGCATTTACGCGTCAGGTCGGTGATGCCGAAAAGAGAAAGTGCTGCTTTTGAGGAGACGAAGGCATCCATCCATTGCGCCTGGTCGCGGTGCGGGCAGTCATTGAAAAGATCGTCCATGCAAATACGCAATGTACGTTCCGAAATCTTCCAGAGATTGTTGAGAGCGGAATCCGAACATAGGAACGTACCGTTCTCTTGAAGAGGATATGCATATTCCAGCAAGCGGATCGAAGGTACTGATTCCAAATTCCCGCAGACTGCAATATAACGGAATCCGCGTTTATTGAAGCTTTTCCAATGGAAATCCGTCACATGCCCCGTCAAGCGGTCGGCATACATGGCACGTCGTCCTTCCGCATGAGCCCATCCGGACTTCAGATCTTCGATATATTCAATCGTGATTTCAGCATTGGCGGATTTATGTCCGGCAATTTCAAGGCGCCCGAAAACCATTTCCCCGAAATCCGCCAGAGTTTCACCATTTTTCCTTGTTATGCGCAACGGCTTGCGTTCGGTTTCCCGAAAAAGCGGAATAGGGCGCGGCAGAAGATGGGAAGCCTGAAGGACCCTGCCTTCGACGGCAGGAAGCCAGTCCGAATCATCGAAAGCGGCAAGTACATAGTCCGCTTCTTCGACATCCAGATTGCAAAATTCGGTGAAACCGGCATCGCCGATGGTATACGGAGCATTGGAGTCGTAAGCATTGGAACGTTTGGCGCGCCAATACGCAACAACTCCGGGCGAATTGCAGAAAAGTTGCGGAACACGTTTGCGTCCATGCACTTTCACTGTGACATGATTGCGGGAACCGGAAAGTTGGAAACGATCAAAATAGAGTAACGGCTCCCCGCTCCGCGCCGGACCGTAGGCAAGGAACTTTCCATTATTCCAAAGTTCATAAAAATCATCCGCATAAATCTGGATTTCTGCATTCGCCGGAAATTCCGCCCGAAACCAGGCATACTGGTTCCCGGAATTGGAACAGCCCGATGCTTTCATCATTTGTTTCATCAATTTCAATTCCATTTCAGGGTCAATTGTCTGCGTTCAAATCCACTGTCCGGCGGGCAGCAAAGATAGGCAGCCGGTTCAAATTCCAGATGCTCTGTGTCACAGCCCAATACGAGGATTTGCATTTTCCGATAACCGCGGCATTGAGAAAGCGGGAAGTAATATGTGTAATTGGAATCACATTCCACCGGGGGAAATTCCCATGGATTAGCCGGAAATGAAGGCGCGCGGTCTGGACACCCGAAAAGCACCCCGTCACAATCAAAAATGACGTAAGCTCCTTCTATGCCATGTGTTCCATTCAATGCCACGGCAAGATATGAGTCATCACGGAATTCTCCGAGGTCAATTTCTTGAGTCCAGAGTTTGTGAATCTGTTTGTGCACACTGAAAAGATTGCTGACGCGCCATGCGGAGGTGTCCAGCGCTTCTCCGGCAGGTGAAGTTCCGCTGAGTGAGCGGAGAAATCCCGGACAATCGGGTATCTTCAAATATCGCGTCTGTCGGTTGACGGCAATTGCCATTTGCGGTGCGGTGATGAACTCCACCTTTTCCCAGCGGTGAAAATCTTCTGAAATCCAAAGAGTGGCGGCTTCTTCCGCCAGCAGCGGCTCCAATCCCCGGCGGTCACCGCAATCGAGCTGCAAAGTGCCAAGAAAAACAGATTTTCCGAGATCAATCCTCAGACACGCATCTGACAGCGGAGTTCGGTGAAAACGGTGACTGGGCCAAAAGCCGGTTGCGGAATCCCCGTCAAACAGAAAGCGGTCCCACAAACCGCGCCCCCGAAAATCAGGCTGGTTGAAGAATGCGTCACGGGCCGCCTGCACTGCCGGATAGCGAGTCGCTCCGGCGCGCTTCAGAGAACGAACTTCCAATGCATTGTTATCGGCGCTGAAGACCGCCGCCTCATAACCGGCGCGCTGCAAACCCACTGGTACGGCAGGCTGAATCTGGAACGGCGGAAGCCTGAGGCAGCGTTCCATATTCAGGAACGTCTTTGGCGATCCAACCAGCATCGCCGGGTGCTGTACCGTCGCTTCGACAGAAACGCCGTCCAGACGGATTTCTGCGAATTTTCCGGCGTTTTCGATTGCGAGTTTCTGACGTGAACCAGGTTCCAGAAGAAGTTCCAGTTCGATTTTTTCGGAGTTGTGTTTGCGGACTCTGTATGGAATTCCGGTAATTTGCGGTTCATCTTGAAGAGTGCTGCCGACGTAAATGAGCACCACCCGGAACGGTTCCACCGGAATTTCAATGCTCTCTCCGTAACGAATTGGTGAAAAACGAAATTCATACGGGTGAAAAAGCCGTATCTCCAGATCCTCCAGCGGAGCGAGGCCGATTGATTCATCTGCCGAAAGGCGGTAACGGCATGGTTTCCAGTCCAAATTGCGCAAAGTGATGAGACGTTGTCCGGCATTCCCGCGCGAAATGGCATGCGGACCATATTGCGAAGCGGGAAGTTCCATACCGGAAATCAGAATCTCCCGGAATTTCCGATGCAAATTAAAATAACGGGCAAGTTTCGGTAATTCATCGTCACGCAACAGCCACGGATTGCCGTAGATTTCCGGTGCCAGGATTAGACTGCGGTTGAATGCGTGAAGCACCAGATCGTCTTCCCAACCGTCCATACAGGATGAGAGACAGACTCCGTGATCTTCCACCAGGCGTTTCAGCCCCGGTGTGACTCCGCGCATCAGAGCGCCGGCACGGTGGTGTGGCGCGGTAACCGGATTGGCACAATGCACATCAATGTAACTTTCCGCGCCTTCCCAGAGGAAAGTTGTAGCGTAGGGCAGTCCTTCCTGAAGCTCCAGCCGATGGTTGAGCAAGATCAGGTCGGGCGAATAACGGCGGCATTCCTGCATCATGCGGATAAAGTATTTTTCTTTTTCCGGTCGAAGCGTACCGCAGACCGAGTCGAATTTGAATAATGCGAAATGAAATTTCCGGCAGAGCTCAACCATCTGATCAATACGGCTCTGCGCCTCTTCATCAGTAGTACCGAAGCCATCCGGACCGCCCCATACGCCGAGACGCGTGCCGGTTTCAGCCGCGATGCCGGCCGGCAGTGCCAGGCCGTGCGGAAACTGTTTGCGGAAACGCGGCGAGTCCGTGCGGCCGTAGAAACCTTTTCCGTCGATTGCTCCGGCGTCAAATGCGTAAATGTCCAACTGCATACTGAAAGTTTCCCGCAGAAATGCAAAAAAATTCAAGTTTGCAAGCGTCATCGCTTCGGTTGCACCTTCATTGGTGTTATTGATCCACGAGAAGTATTCAGAACGTGACGGTGTCGTTTCATCGGCACCAGAGGGAATATATTTCAGCATGATTCAAAGTTTATATGATCAGTAGTTTATTCAGAAGGCAGACTGCCCGGATTTTTGAGCGACCATCATGATCGCCTGTTCTGACGAGGAGCGGTTCACGGCAATGCAGGCGTATATGGCGATTGAATCCCCGAAGCAAATCGGGGATTGTCGGGAAAGCCCAATGCCCGATTTATTCGTAAAAGCCGTACCAGAGTTTCCGATTGTTGTCGGAACCGACCCGAACGTCGGCTTCGGAGAGAGCTTCCACATGACCATCCATCATTACGATGTTGCCTTTCCGACTATGACGAAACATTACAACATTGGATTCGGCGTTGTCGTTCATTCGGCGTATCGTATTCAATAGTGTTGAACCGCCATTTTGAACGACAACTCCATTTGAATCGGCAAACATCAGACGTGCCGAGGCATTGCGGATTCGTGCCAGTTTGTAGGCCAGCACATTCAGCGAACTGCCGAATTGCTTCCACGCGGCGGATAGATTTGCGGATTCTTCCGGGGTCATTCCATAAGAATAATGCAGAGATGCACGGTCCCCGGTCACTCCCCACAATGCCGGAGTCAAGGCACGCATGGCTTTGGGACAGACAATGCGTGTTGATGCCCATTCCCGGCATTTCAAGGGGGAATCGCTATCCCACAGCTCCCCTCCCAGGGAAGTGCGGAAAGCACGGTTTTCTGTCCACCAGCCGATTCCAGGCAGATTTACGCCAACCAGATATCCATCATAACTGTCGGCGTAAAACAGGTTTTGTGTTCCCATATTTTTCAAGTTGTTGGTACAAGTGATCGATTTGGCACGATCGCGCGCTGCATTCAATACCGGCAGCAGCATTGCCGCCAGAATTGCGATGATTGCTATTACGACGAGCAGCTCAATCAATGTAAAAAAGCGGAATTTTGGTGATCTGAAGTGTACGGATTCTTTTCTGTTTACCTGATACATTCCATGTGTCTCCTTATATTTGCCTGGCAGCCTGTCGGACTTAAAAGCAAGTTCTGCGAGAAAAATCATAGAAGCATGATA
>ERZ1034984.1672-NODE-1672-length-19815-cov-14.681022_pt1 | contig 19815 bp, 27 predicted proteins | sample MGYA00520589_ERZ1034984 | MGnify/ENA primary metagenome ERZ1034984 (study PRJEB33766, sample SAMN09781790) | gut metagenome | biome: gut microbiome | host: Homo sapiens | place: Madagascar | study: EMG produced TPA metagenomics assembly of the PRJNA485056 data... | reverse complement strand
AGTATACCGAAATATTACGGAAGATATATGGAAGTCATTTAAAGACAGTAATTTTATATGGATCTTATGCAAGAGGAGATTATAGGGCAGATTCTGATATAGACATAATGATTCTCCTGGACTTGTCAGACATGGATATTAAACAGTATCGTCATGAGCTGTCAGGAGAAACTTTTGACTTCAACATGGACCATGACCTTGACATTAAACCGATAGCAAAAAAGCCAGCAGCATTTCCAGAACTGGGTCGATATATACCCGTTTTATGCGAATGTAAAGAAAGAAGGGGTGAAATTATTTGATGCAGATTAATGCAAAAATTATTTAAAACCGGAAAGCTGGTATATTGTATTGAGTTCCCTATAGATCATTGCTTACAAGAGTATTATGAAGATTAAAGTGAAGGGCTGGAGCTGTAAGTGGTTCCGGCTCTTTTTACATGAAAGTGCGGCTTTGATGTGTCGAATTATAATCTATTGTGTTATAGCAGAATTGGAAGTATGATATAAGAAAATGGAAGGGAGATATGAGAGCTATGGAAAGAGATAAATTTTGCAGTGTATTCTGGAGATATTATTTAGCTTTAGAGAAAGACTTTATGGAAACAGAAAGATTTGTAAGTTTTGATTTAGGGGATAATTATTTGTATTCTGTAGATGGAAATGATTTAGAAAATAGTAATGTATATTCGATTGAATATATAAAACAATATCAAGCTATTGTATCAGAAATTGATGTATTATTGAAAGAGATATGTAAAGAATTAGGAAATGATTATGCGAGTTGTATGGATCGAGGATATACACCAGTTATTTTGGCTGATGATTTTTGGAAAAGAATTGTGAATCAGAAAGTTAGAATGAGAGAAATTGAGTTGCAACCATTCTGGGGATGGAAATCGATACCATACAAATCTCCTGCATGGTGGGGGCAATATAATGATGTAAAGCATAATAGAACAGAAAAATACAAAGAAGCTAATTTGAAGAACGTATTAAATGCTTTGGCAGGATTATATGCTTTGGAAAATTATTATGTAAAATTTGTAGCTGATAAAGCTAATGAACAAAATCCGGAAGATAAAGTATATGATGTCCCAGATGATGAATCGCAATTATTTGAAATGCTAGACTGGAGTACTAATACTACTGTGTTTGGAAAAGATTTATACGTATCTGAATCTATAGCTGAGTTAGATGGATTCGAAAAATAGAGAAGAGAGACAAATAGAATAGCAAGAAAAATTAAATGTCCAGGATTCCTGTGTGGAAGTACAGATGTAGAGTATTTGGGTGGAAATCAGTGAACCAGTTTGAATCTGAATCCGTTGCATCCGTTTACATTGGTAAATACAAAACCAAATGGAAAACAGAAATTCAGATGCAGGAAATGTGGAAAAGTATTTGAAGCTAAAATTTAACAGAGAAGTTATCATATACCATCAGTCGTTTTGACTGGTGGTATTCCTATAATGAGATAAAGCACTCAATGCCTTATGACATGATGCCTCTTAAGTAGACAAGGTAAATAACCGGATCTACTTAAGGGGAATCAGGAGGTATTGGGTGCTTTTTTTGAAGAAAATTTTAGGAATAATCTCTTTCCCAGTGGTACAAAATTTCACCTACGGCTTTTCGTATGATTTCTCCAGCACGAAGTTGGCAATAGTTAATATTTTCATTGCCGGATATTAAACGAAGAATTACTCCTGTTTCATTTGTTATTTTTTGCAGAGCCTCCATGGCGTTTTTGTCGGCAGTAAGTTCAGCTTCATTTCGTGATTTCAGTTTTTCTTTGTTATATGAAGGCAGATATACATTGTTTAACAAATCCATGTACTGAACACCATTAGATATTTCGGCGAGTAAAGATGAAAGGTATTTATTTATAAGGATATTCAATAACTGGACATAAATAGGATTCTGACATAAATCATGTAATGTTTTTATAGCAGTTCCGCTTAAGCCAATATCAGTAGATAATTGCATGTATTCATAATATCTACTATTGTTTTCTTTTAATAGGTACTCGTAGGGAACGTTGAAGTATTTATGATAAGCTTTTAGTTCTGTTAATGATGCGTCGCGTTTATTGTTTTCTAGTTCGGAAATTTTGGGAGCCGGGATACCGAGGTCTTTGGCCAAGTCTTTAGCTTTATAATCTTCCATTAAACTGGGATTTTTTTCTTTGCGTAATTCTCTGAAAGGGTTTGTGCTCATTTTAAACCTCCTAAATTACTAAAAAAGTAATTGCTAAATAGAAAATATGTATAAGGTAACAAATTCGGTAATAAAAATGATTTTAATAACTACATATGATAAAATACTTTTAAAGTAAATAATAATTATTAATTACTAAAATAGTAACACACGAAAAGCTTATTTGCAATAGAAAAAGGAGTATTATATGGCAAATATTGAAATCAGAGATGCAATAAAAAAAGCTCGCTTATTTCATTATGAAATTGCAGATGAATTAGGAATGTCTGAATCTGCATTTAGTAAGTTAATGAGAACAGAGCTTACACCAGAGAAGAAAGAAAAAATTTTGCAAGCGATAAATAAGATTCAGGAGGTGTAGTAGATGAATTTAGAATTGGAACAAGAATTTAAAGTAGAGATGAAAGCAGGAAAGATTGATAGAGCTTGTCAAAGATATGATTTGGGGCGTAATACAATGAGACGGATTGCAGAAGCGGCTGGAGCGGTAATTCGCATAGGTCGCATATATCTGATTAATTTTTCAAAAGTAGATGCGTACTTAGATGAAATTTCAGAATAGAGAAATCGCTTATGGCAAATCCACAGCTTGAAGATGGTTTTATGCGGGTGGCAAATGGGATCATAGATAATATCTGCAAACTTTCACTTAATGGGACCGAACAAAAAGTTATTTGGTGTGTTATCAGATATACTTACGGATTTAATAGAAGGTCACATTGTTTATCAGCCTCTTTTATTTCACAGTGGGCGAATTGTGATATTAGTTCTGTTAAAAGAGCTCTAAGGCACCTTCAAAAGATGAATATTATTGTTTGCATTAATGCTGATAAACGAGGTGTAACAGCAGAATTGAAATTTAATAAAAACTACGATCAATGGAAGCTGACTGGTGGTAGAAATGACACTAGTGTTAAAAATGATACTGGTGGCAAAATTGCTACTGGACTGGTGGCAGAAACACCCCCGGAACTGGTGGCAGAATTGCCACACAAGAAAAGACAAATAGAAAAGACAAATATAAAAACAAAATATTATGATGATTTCTTCGAGAAAGTCTGGAAATCGTATCCACGGAAATTGGGGAAATCGGATGTGACACAAAAGGCAAAAAAAGAGCTGTTCGAGGCAGGCGAAGAGGTTGTTCTTGGAGCTGTTAATTTATACATAGCGGCGATACAGGAGAATGAAACGGCAGAAAGATATATCATGTATGGATCCACATTTTTTAATGGTAGGTGGCGTGATTATATCAAAGAACCAGAACTACGTGTTGAGGTTACGGCAGAAGAACCGGCAGAGAAGCCTATTGATTTATGGAGCGAGGAATAATGGAATATTATGAATTTAAGAAAGAAGATGCCTATGAATTCGCCAGAGTTTCCAGAATCCAGACCAAACAGAGAGGGGATGAACTCCAGTTTTTGTCCTGCCCGTATTGCAGAGGCGGCAAAAATGGAGACAAAGGGACATTTTCTATTAGCTTGGTTACCGGACAGTTTAAATGTCTCAGGTCCTCCTGTTCTGTTTCGGGAAATATAATTACACTTGCCAGAGATTTTGATTATTTCAGCCTGGGAAAAGACATAGATGCATACTACCAGACTGGAAAACAGAAAAGATTTCGGCGATTTAAGAAGATGGAGAATATAAAGCCTAAAACGGAAGCTATTACATATCTGGAAAGCCGAAAGATCACTGCTGCCACTGCTGAAAAATATCAGATTACGGTTCAAAGTAAACATAAGAATATTGTGGTATTTCCTTTCTTGGATGAAAAAGGAAATATGCCCTTTATAAAATACCGGAAAACAGACTTTAACCCGGCAGTGGACAAGGGAAAAGAGTGGTGTGAAGCAAACTGCAAACCTATCTTGTTTGGAATGTACCAGTGTAATCTGGACAATAAAACCCTGGTTCTGACGGAGGGGCAAATTGATAGTTTATCAGTTACGGAATCTGGAATAGAAAATGCAGTTTCTGTTCCCTTTGGAAAAAATGGTTTTACATGGATTCCTTATTGCTGGGACTGGATGCAAAATTTTGATACGTTAATTGTGTTCGGGGATTGTGAAAACGGGATAATTACTCTTTTGGATGAAATGAGAAAGCGATTCAGGGGAACTGTTAAGGCAGTTCAGCAGCAGGACTATAGAGGGTGCAAAGATGCTAATGAGTTATTATGCAAATATGGAAAAGACGCAGTTCGTAGGGCAGTTGAGCAGGCGAAAACAGTATTAATTGATCGAGTGATAGAAATTGCCGATATTAAGGCAGTGGACTTATTTTCACTTCCGAAGATATCAACAGGGATTGTAGGGATTGATAAAGTCTTATCTGGTGGAATTTATTTGGGACAGACCGTTATTTTGACAGGCAAGAGAGGAGACGGAAAAAGTACACTTGGCTCCCAGATACTGGCGAATGCTTTGGATAACGGAAAATCTGTTTTTGCATACTCTGGAGAGTTGCCCGATTATTTTTTCAAGCGTTGGTTGGATTTTCAGATTGCAGGCCAGCAGAACGTAATTGATCGCGCAGGAGAGGCCGGATCGGTAAATTATTTTATTCCGGACAGCAAGGTTCACAAAATCTCTGAATGGTATCGGGGACGAGCTTATTTATTTGATAATCAATCGACGGAAGATAATGAGCTGGATTATTTACTTATCACTATTGAGAAGTCAATACAGCAATATGAAATTCAGCTGGTATTACTGGATAATCTGATGACTGCGCTTGATATAGGATTGGATATAGACTTGTATCGAGCTCAAAGCAAGTTTGTTGATAAGCTGGTTAAGATTTCAAAAAACTATAATGTGGCAGTGATTTTAGTCGTTCATCCACGTAAAAATAGCCTTGGAGCCGACGATAATGATGTTGTTAGTGGAAGCTCAGACATTACAAATAAGGTTGATGTTGTAATGACCTATAAGCGTGATAAGACCTTGTCTGATGATGAACGTCTTTTGACAATTTCAAAGAACCGTTTAACTGGCAAACTTGCGATAGGAGCCAAAGCTATCAAACTTTATTTTGACGAAGCATCTAAAAGAATAAGCGATAATCGAGATGATTTCAGGAAGCCTTATGGTTGGGAAACTGATACAGCAGGTTTTATGACGGTTAATGATATGGAGCAAATGGAAATACCATTTGACTAACAAGAAGTATATTTTATAGGCGGCTTACCGCCAGAAAGGACAATAATTATGAAAATTATGACACAGGATAAAACACGAGTTTTAAATTTTAAAATGACGTATATCAGTTATGTAAGTAAGAATCGTATTTGTGAGGGTGATTTTGGTATTGCGGAATATGCAAGTCCAGAACGAGCAAAAGAAGTGTTGAATGATATGTTTCAAAAGTATGCAGCAGGAGAAAAAGCGTATATCATGCCGGAGGAGTAATCGGTGAACGATAAAGAAGAATTAAAGCAGATATATGACATCTTCGCGGGCTGCTGGAGGTTATACAAAAAACTGTATCCTCCAGGCAGACCTGAAGACGATGCATACTGGCGGGGAATGATGAAAGAATTAGAAGTGTTACGGAAGAATTATCATCATTCTCGGTTGTGTGAGGACCTTCTTTGTGCTGTTGTCAGGGATTTAGAAACGAAATCCAAAAGAAGTAATCCTGCTGCCAGTATGAAAGCATTATGAGGGCGGTTACCCTTGTAATGCATCATATCATGCTAGGCTGAACGGTGCAAGATGGGGCAAACATGTACCACAACTGTGGTCAGGTTTGATGGTAAAATATATGTAACAGGTAACATTTCATTGTTGCGGAGGTGATTTTGGTGGTAGTTATTGCACTTTTGTTATTTGTGATTGTATGTGAGCTGGCGGCTATTTATGACAGACAAAATGGAGGAAAATGACATGGGAAGAAAGAAACAGATTTCAGATCAGAAACGCTTGCACAGGGAAAGAATGCGATTGCAGAAGGGCGTGTTTAGCTCTCTGGCTAATGCGATTGGGAACATTGGCGAGCTTTATGCGGATTTCGTGCAGAGCGATGAGGTACGTAATTCCATGAAAGCTACAGCGGATAAAGCAATTGAATGCATGGATAATATCAAAGAAATTAACGAGCTGGAAGAACAGCTGAAAGCAGAAGAACAGGAAAGCGAGGACGAGGATTAATGGAAAAGGTAATAGTTCAGACCGGTGCGAAGACATACCAGATTACTGATCAAGACGGAAATGATCTGGGCGTGTTCAGATTTATTCCTTCAGATGCCGGTATTTTAAAGAGGTATAAAGAGGCAGCAGCGTTTTTTACTGGAATCAATGACAAAATCAAGGATAAAGACTTCGAGGAAATTCTTCCAGATCTGGAAAAGGAAGCCGGGGAGAAGATTGATCTGTTGTTTGGTGCTCCTGTATCAGAGAGCTTCTTCAAGATTACCAGTCCGTTTACCATTCTCGACAGTGGGGAAATGTTCGCAGAACAGATTATTACTGTTATCGGTGGAATCATCGAAAAAGAGCTGGATGCAAGGGAAAAGGCACAGCAGAAAAGGATAAAAAAGTATACTGACAAATACGCAAAGAAAGAAGTAGCCGAAGCGTAGCTACATAACAGGGCTGTCCTGGTAACGGGATGGTCCTGAGTATATAACGGCATTGGAAACAGGATTCAGTGCCCGAACCTCAAATAGTTTGGAGGCAGATAGAACATGGCAGATGGTTCAATTATCATTGATACCAGAATAGATACTGGCGGCGTGTCGAAAGGAATGAACGCTGTGAAGGCTGGAATGACCAGAATATCCGCACAGGTATCGAAGATGGGCGATTCAGCAAAAAGTTCTTTCCAGAGGCAGATAACAGCGATAACGGACCTGTATCAGAACTACGAGAAGCAGGAACGTAAAGTATCAGAGCTAAAATCAAAGCTCGAAGAACTGAGCAAGGTCAGAATCGAGACAGAAGAATATAAAAACCTCAAAGACGATATAAAAGCTCTGGAAGATGAGTTTGAAAAGGTTGAAACAAAACAGCGTGAATGGCTGGACATGGGCTTTTCAATAGACTCTGCACCGCTTAAGGAGCTTGACGAACAGATGGACGGTATCTGGGCAGATATTGACCGGTTACAGCGGAAACAGAAAGAGATGCAGGCAACTGGAAGGGCCTATGTGAATCCTACATCAACAGATGCGTATAAGGGTACAGCCGAGAAGTATAATACGGAGTCGCAGAAGCTGGAACGTATAAATGGAAGGCTGTATTCATCATACAATAATCTAAAAAACAAGGTTGAGGAATACCGACAGAAAAACAACCAGCTGGCGCAGGCCATGCAGAATCTTCAAAAGGCTGCTGCCCGTGTAGGTATGGTTGTAAAGAACATGGGTTCAGCATTGAGAAGTGCCGGTTCCTCGATTAAGAGCATGGTCTCAGCGATGAAAAAAGCTGTAGAGAACATGTTTAATCTGAACAAACAGACAAATCGGTCGAGAATGAGTCTTTCCCGAATGCTGGGAATGTCGTTGCTGTTTTCAGGGGTATTCCGGGCGATAAGTGCAGTCAGTGATGGCGTAAAAACTGGATTTGAAAATCTGGCACAGTATTCCAACAGTACCAATTCAGCAATGTCATCTTTGATGTCCAGCATGACGAGGCTGAAAAATTCGTTTGCCACAGCCTTCGCACCTGTCCTCACGGTGGTAGCTCCGATCATGTCAAGATTTATTGATATGATTTCCAGAGCAATCACTTATGTTGGAATGTTCGTTGCGGCATTGACTGGACAGAAGAGCTTCGTAAAGGCGGTTGGTGTTCAGGAAGATTATGCGGCAAGCCTTGATAAGACCTCGAAGAATGCGAAAAAGGCATCGAAGCAGACAAAAGACTATCTTTCTTCGTTGGATGAGGTGCATAAAGCTTCAACCAGTGGGAGTGCAGGAACAGATGATTCCGGTGGATACAAAGCACCTACACCGGGACAGATGTTTGAAACGGTCCCGATTGCAAATAGTATTAAAGGAATTGCGGATAAAATCAAGAAGCTCATTAAATCGGAAGATTGGGAAGGTCTTGGAGCTTATATTGCCAGTGGAATAAATAAAGGACTTCAAAAAGTCTATGATGCTATCAACTGGAAAAAGGTTGGACCCAAAATAACAAAATTCTGTAATGCATTTACCAGAACATTTAACAGTCTGGTAAATCACATCGACTGGGATTTGATGGGGCGGACTGTTGGCGCCGGCATTAATACGATTGTAAATACCCTGAATCTTTTGATTACAGGAATTGACTGGAAAAACCTTGGTAAGAAATTTGCAACCGGAATCGCCGGCTTTGTTCGGGAAGTCAACTGGAACAATATTGGACAGCTCATAGGAAACAGGTTCATGATTGCCTGGAATATCTTTAACGGAATGGTCCACAGCCTTCCGTATAAGGAAATTGGACAGGCGGTTGCGGATGGCCTGAATGGTGCTGTATCAAGCTTTTCCCTTTCAGAAATCGGAGATACACTGGCAACCGGATTAAATGGTGCATTCACATCATTGTACAGCTTTACAGAGCGTTTTGACTGGTCAGAGCTGGTAAATAACATTGCCGGTGGTATCAATACCTTTGTATCGGAATTTGACTGGAAAGCGAATGGACGTAAGTTGGAAGCCTTTCTGGACAATCTGTGCGGATCCCTAGTGGATATGGCAGAAAAGACAGACTGGGAGGCTTTTGGAAAAGGTGTCGGAGATATGTTGACACAAGTTGACTGGATTGGACACCTGAAGCAGGTGATAAAAGCTGTTGTCAAATCGCTTGGAGGCCTGTTTGATGGCATGGAGGCGAGCGGAACAGCCGGTAAGATAGCTGCTTTTCTTGGTAAAGCGTTTATTGCAGTGAAGATTGCAGATATAACGGGAATCAGTGACCTCGTAAAATTACTACTAAAGGCAATCGGAAAGAAACTGATCGGATCCGAAGCAATCGGAGAATTGTCCGGTAATCTGACTGCTCTTTTAGGCAATGCAGTAAAAGGTGCGGCAGGAAGCTTTACTTCCCTTGCATCAGCTATTACCCCACTGGTAGGCACTGCAGGGCTAATTGCCGGTGTGGGTGTTGCGGCGGCCGCAGCTACTTCTGAGATTGCCAAAATGGTAGAGACCATGCAGGGCGGCAATGGTGTCGGTGGTACATTTGGAAATACTATGGACAATTTTATCCAGACATTACAGCGGCGTGGCGATATCATATCCGGTTCTGCAACAGAAATCTGGAATCTGAAAGAATCTCTTGAGAAAGAGGGAATGACTGCTGAGGAAAAATCCAGTGCAACTCAGAAACTTATTGATAAGCTGGGTGAAATGGGTGTGACATCTGAGCAGGCAACACAGGCATTCGAGACATTGAGACAGAAGGGGCTCATTACAGATGATATGTTTGATATCCTGTCGGAATCCATTAAAACACTTGGTAATAATACAACTAATATGGCAAGCCAGATCAATCTTGGAAGCCAGAGTGCTCAGAAATCCTATGATGATCTGAAGCTTGTTATTGGAAATCTGACAAATCAGATGCATCTTGGAACGGATGAACAGGGACAGTTATTGAACGCACTGGAAAGAACAGTGGATTCTGGTGGTACTGCACAGGATGCATATAACAACGTCATGGCAGCAGTTAAGAATATGGGCGGAAATACTGAGACTGCTGCAAGGATTTTTTCAGAGGTATTCCCAAATGCAGTACAGGCAACAAAGACCAGCGTAGATAAAAATATTGTTGGTGCTCAGCAGACAGTAACGACTTCTACGGGAAAGATGAAGACAGATGCAGAAACGAACCTGGCAGGGATGCAGAAAGCCGCTGAGGACGCTTCCGGCGGGGTGAACACAGCAACAGTGACAAACTGGGGCAATTCAGCAGCGGAGGTGGATAAGAACCTTGATCAGATGAAGCAGCATGCAAATCTGAAGCTTGGAGAGATGCAGAAGACAGTAGATAGCCATTTCTCCGGTCAGTACAATACCATGACCAATAAATGGAAATGGGCCGGTGAACGTATTGCACAGATAATTTCTGAGATGATCCGGAATACAGAAAGAAGCCTGGAAGGTCTGGCACGAGAGATGAAGTCTATCGGAACGAGGATGGGAAACAATCTGGCAAATGGAATTTCAAATGCAACCAGTGGAATCACAAGGACATTGAACAACGTTGTTGGAAAAGTGAACAGCACGATAGGAAATATCAACAGTGCTTTGTCTGGAATAGAGAGTGCATTCAGTTTTTCTTATGATGTAACGGGTCCTACAGGTAACCGGAGATGGGGCTATTACAATATGAGCTTGCCACGGGTAAATACAATCCCATACCTGGCAAAAGGAGCAGTCATTCCACCGAGGTCAGAGTTTTTGGCGGTTCTTGGTGATCAGAAGAACGGACGTAACCTTGAAGCACCAGAGGGAGTTATTAAGGATATCATTGATGATGCATTTGCAAGACATCAGCAGAATAGCACTGGAAATGTCAGATTTACCGCTCAAATCAATCGCAGGACGGTGTTTGATGAAATTATTGAAGAGGCAAAATTAAGACAGAGTACAAGCGGTAGAAATCCGTTTGAATTAGCATAAAACAATCCCCTGTCATACAAAAAAGTGTGGCAGGGAGAACACAAGGAGGAATTAAATGCTTACCAGGGAAGCAACTTATGAAGATTATGGATTTTCAGAGGAAGAAGATAAGAAATTTAATGAGTTTTGTCGAAAGCTTGAAATGAGGGACAAGATATTGTTGTTACAGTGCGCAGCAGAAGTATATCCGAACGTTTGTGATGAACTTTATTGTTGTATCGTAATTGGAATGAGCTATGACAAGATGAATAAAAAGAACTTTGTTCCGCTTGATCGTAAAGATTTTTATGCGTACCGGAAGAAAACGCTGGCTGTGTTCCGGGCGGCATTAAAGGCATGTAACAGGTATCCGTTTTAAAGGTTGGAGTAGAACCTGTCAAAACCGTTTGTTTTTATGTATTGGAAATATCATTGATTAGTTAGGGGTGATTATTATGGCAAAAGGTATATCAGCAGAAGCACGTGAGGACATATTAGTACAGGCATTTTTAACGTGTCCAAATATAAGTGAGATATCTAAAAAGACGAAAATTCCCAGACCTACAATTTATACTGTGATTCATTCAGACAGCTTCCAGCGTAAGTATTCCGAGGCAAGAAACGAAGCCGTAACAGGAGCGATTGCATACCTGCAGGGAAAACTTGGAGAATGTGCAGCAGTGTTGGTCAATACGGCCACTGATACGGAAGTGCCGGCACAGATCAGAGTGAACGCGGCTAATGCAGCATTGTCACAGTGCTCTCAGTGGACAAAGAATGTAGATATGATTGAACGTCTGGAAGCTATGGAAGAATTGATGTCACGGGTAGAACAGGAACAGAAATCACAGCGGAGGCGGACATAATGAATATACAAGCAAGATTAAAACAGGCAGAAGAACGGGCTATGCTATTGCAAAAGGAAGCGGATACCATTCATTTAATTATGGTAAAACCTGTTCCCGGAGAGGAAGGACTTTATACAATATTGGGCGAAGATGGTATTTACAATGAGAAAGACTTAGCTGAATTTCAGCAGAAGCATAGCGTTGTAACGACCATCATTCTTAATATTCCACGTTTGCCAGAGGAAGGAGCAGTAAATGCCGAGAAGAAATAAACGTGTAACGATAAGAGCTACAAGTGTACCAGAGCTACACCAGTGGCTGAGAGCTTGCAAGAGGGAAAATGCCAGAAAGAAATCACACAGTCAAAACAATGGTACGAAGAAACAGACAAAGGATTTACATATTTAAAGGTGGTAGTGAATTATGGGAAGTCCATTAATTAAAAGGCTTGATGCTTTATATCAAAGAGCTCAGATGGTAATGAAAGTGCAGGCGGATCACGCCCCGTTTGTGTCTATAGCTCCATGGAGTTTTATAAAAGATGAATGTATCGTGAAATATTATCCAGAAGGAAATTATCAGAAACCAGAAGAGATAACAGTTACACTTCATGATGCATTGATGATAGCCCAATACTATTATGAATGTGGTCTGCATGTTCAATTTACAATGAGTCTGTGCATAGAGTGGCTGTTCCTGTTCGTGCGTGATGATCCACGATATTCTCCGCCACAACAGAAGTCATGGTATACAAAGAATGTTCAAGAACATCCAGAAATAAAAACTATGTTGGAGAGCGAACAGCGGTTTGAAATTATTGGAGCACTGCGAAGAATGCCTCAGAATTTTCTTTTTAAGGGATTGCCTGATGATATTAAAGATGATTACAAATTAATGGATTCTTAGACAAAAAATGCTGGGGGTATGGGGATTCGTGGACGCGATTACGCACGCAAAGGAGTTTGTTGACACGATAACGCGCGCGAAAATATTCGGAGATTTCGGAGACCCTAAAAAATATCTTACACCTTAAAATGCAGGGGATGATTTCGAAACGAACCCCGAGCGAACTCCGAGAAATGACCTTTTAGGCATCATCGAACCGTGAGCGAACCGTGAGAAATCAAACAACAGACGAACAAAACGAAAAGGAGATTTTTATGGATGGATGTAACGAAAATGTAATTGAATTTATGACCAACGGTACCAGAGCAACTTTATCATTCTCACAGGGTCGGTATAAGTCTGTAATCCGTAAGCTGGCAGAGAAACACCCAGAAGATTGCCAGATCATTGCGGATAATGAGGACGGAAGTATTTGCGCTCATGTTCCGGTATCATGGCTTCGGATTTCTCCGCCAAGGCAGTATACAGAGGAACAGCGGCAGCAGATGGGAGAACGACTGAGGCAGAATAGGTCTGAAAATACAGCAACACAAGGATAAAACAGGGCGAGAAACGATTGTAGAGTGTTTGAGGTAAAGTTGTAAGGGGAGAGCAAATAAAAAGGCTAAATGAGCCGATAAGACAGTAGAAGAGGTGATGCAGATGTTTAAAATCCTGCTACTGAACCTACGGTTCAAGGAGTTTTTTCACTATTTTAAGGAGTGTTGTTGAGAATGAAGCAGTGAGGAAGCAGTGAAAAACGGTCAAAAAGGCGGCGAGAACCGGGAGTGCTTGAACTGTCGATTAACATCGATATATTTGCTCGAACAGGCGAGGAACAGGCGAGAAATTAATAAATTGATGGAATAAGATGGTATTTTTGGATATAGCTAAAGAAAGGCGTGCAGTATGAACGAACTTGTGTATTTAAAGAACGATGAAGCAGTGTGTGATAGTTTGCAGGTGGCCGAGAAGTTTGGGAAGAGGCATGACAAGCTGATAGCCGAAATAAGAAGAATGTATGGAGAGTTGATAGGAAAAAGAGGTGTCCAAAATGGTGGAGCGAAATTTTTCTTCGAATCAACTTACGAGAATCGTGGAAAACAATATCCTATGTTTTTAATGACGAGAGATGGCTTTTCATTGTTGGTAATGGGTTTTACCGGGAAAGAAGCTCTTGAATGGAAATTGCAGTATATCCGGGCATTTAATCAGATGGAGAACTTTATCCGTGAGAAATCTACTCAGATGTGGATTGAAACCCGGAAGGCAGGAAAGCTTACCAGAAAGGCAGAGACGGATACGATTCAGAAACTTGTGGAGTATGCAAAGGGGCAGGGAAGCAGTCATGCAGAAATGCTTTATATGACTTATACCAGATTGGCAAATAAAATGGCAGGAATCAATAAAAGGGACGAAGCTACGGTGATGCAGCTTAATAACTTATCTTTAATGGAAAATATCATTTTGCATGAGGTTGATTTGGGAATTATGCAAGGGAAACATTATCAGGAGATATACAGGGATTGCAAGAAACGACTTGAAGCGGTAAAAGATCTGGCTTATTTGGAGGCGGTATAAAAGAAAATGAATAGGTGGCTCGGAATGGGAAATTGACAAATCCCGGAAGCTGGCATATAATATACTTATCAAGACAGCCAGTAAGGGAAGTCAAGGTTCCCCGTCCTGGCAAATATGTTTAGCTAAGATTTAGCCGCCTATTCTTTACCAGAGAGCAGGGCGGCTATTTCTTATGTGTGTATGTAAGGATAGATACAATTAAGCTGGCTGTCGTCAGAATGATCATAAAAATCTCATAATCGCTCATAAGCATTCCCTCCTGTCAAGGCTCAGGATCAGGGGAACCACAGCCGCTCTACTGGCTGCCTGGATAAATATACTATATTCAGTTTTAGCTTATTGAAATCCCATGTTTTATTGCTTGATCTTTAAGTTTGAGAAAATTTTTTGTTTGAGCATTTTTCATTCTGCTATAAGCACTAAAAGATTTGGGGGCTAGTTCAGGCAATTCATAAAAAATATGATAGTATTCTTTACGCATCAGATTTTTCTTATGAAATGCCTCCTGCTGTTTTATGTACTCAGGATTATCTTTTATATGATTGATCAATTGCTGATAGTTTGCATCATGATCAAGTACAGAATATATATATTTCTCAGCTTTGTCAGCTTCGTCAAACATTCCCATTTCCACATGCCACTGTACTATTCGATAAAAATGACTTTCCTCCCAAGACAAAGGATGGGCGAGCATTAATTCGGTGCATTTCCATAAACAGGCAGAACACATTATTTTATCTTTGCGATTATAAAAGCTTCCGGCTTTCATCCTTAAAACATAATCTAAATTTCCAGTAACGCCATATCCTTCCATTATATTTTGATGTGGTGGGAATTTGGGTACAGGAATGCGCTTTAAATCATCCAGATTCTCCAGATCATATTTTACTCCATCTGAAACCAGATATCTGGCATCGTACCAACTTTCCTTATCGGTGGGGTACACTTTGTACATTTCTCCGTTTTTAAAATAGATGGTTTGCGCATCAGGAATATCAATGGATGATGAATTGAAAACATTTTTGATTTTGCTAAAAAGGCTCATATAATCCTCCTAATAAATGGAACAGTAAAATAACAGATGTTGTTTTATTTTTTAACGATAGAAAGACGATAGGTAACGTGATGCTCCTCAGATGGTGGATTCTGGAAAACTTCTTCGTCAATCTCTAAATCTGTAAAGTCATCTGTGTAAATTATTCCGTCAAGTAGCTCCACCCGGATAAAATCAGGCAGATTCATAATGTCATCATAGGTATATAAGCGTTTTGCCATGAGAGCACATCCTTTCGTGAATAATAGTAGCTATGCGTTGTCGCGTTCCATCCGCTCATCAACTGCTTTTTTGATATAACCGTTTACGGATTCTCCGGCAGCAGTCGCAGCGGCTTTGATTTCTTCGTATTTTTCCTTTTGGACATCTAAAGGAATACGTTTAAGTTTATTTTTTGCATATTCGATATCATATTTGGCTTTAGTTGAAATTTCAGGCATTAGAGATTTCCTCCTTGAGATACTTGTATGTATTTATTTAAAATGTCTCTATCCCATAAAAGAACGTTTGTTTTTTGGGCAAGATCTTTTGCTTGTCTGGTGAAATAGCGATTTGTCATTACTACTGGAACATGGCAATTATAATATCTACATCCGGAAAAGGCTTCTTGCACTGCTTTGTTTCCGATATCAGAAGAATAACATTTGCACTGTATGCCATATTTTACACCGCCTTTCTCGGCAAGAACATCGATTCCCTGATCTCCACTACCTTGTGTAACACTAACATTGTAGAAACCATTATTTTTGAGCAGCTCGGCACAATAATATTCGAAGTCGTGTCCTTCCATTGTATCGTAGACTGGAATTTGAGGTTCTGGTGATACATAAGATTCAACAGTGTCTTCTGGTTCAGAAGCGGATTCAGGAGCATAATCACTTTTGCTATATGACGGAATAATTGGTTCTACGTCATTAGAATCAGTAGAATTTGCTTTGATGATTCCTGAAAAAGTTCTAACTATAGAAGAAATAATGGCGCATACAAGAGCTATTATTACGGCACCAGGAACAAACATAACTAAAGTAGCAACAAGTCCGGCTATAATATGTGAACTATCTTTCTGAAAACCAGTAATTGTAATGTAAACCATAAAAATAAGCCATAAAGCCGTAAAAAACGCTGTGACTTTGTGGTGAATGTAAAATGTTGTGATTTTTTTCAAATCTCTCTCTCCCTATAGTTGATTTTAATACTTCAAAATTATATCAAAAAGATGAAACTGTGTACATAGTAAAAAGATACAAAAAACTACGTACATATTTGTATAAAAAGTCAATAGACAGGCAACTACGTACATAGTATACTATGATCAGTTCAAGGGAACAGTACAACAGCGAAGGTCGAGGGGAGTACCGAAAGGGAAAGCAAGAGGACAACATAACACCGGGAAACAGGATAAGAGAGATTGAGATGTTCAGAAGGAACTAGATGTTTAAAGCCTGCCGGGGCTATTGAGGAATCCCTGAAAGAAAGGAGAATGCAGAATGAAGTACAATTTATCTAAGATCATGTTGAAAGCATGGAAGATTTACCGCAAAACAAAGAATATCAGCTTTGCAGAAGCACTTCACAGAGCATGGTTATCTGCAAAGGCAGAAGAAATCAATGCAAAGAGAATCGAGACAGCGAAACAGGCAGCAGGAATCACAGAGGAAACCAATACCTTTGCTAAGTGGAAAGAGCTTGGTTATAAGGTAAAGCATGGAGCATCAGCATTATTCGGATGTTCTCTGATCTGGGGAAGCAGAGGAGACGGGGCAACATACAAAGCCAGTTTCTTCGGAAAGTCTCAGGTAGAAGCAATTTAATAAAAAAGCCCTTACCAGAGCGGCAACTCTGATAAAGGCAAAGTAACCCGACAAACGATCAAAATTGAGGGGCTGTGCGTATTATAACATACTCATTCCCCTTAGACAACAAAAGAAAGGAATGGACAGAATGATATCAGTAATGGACGTTCTTATGATTTTCTTTGGTGGGTTTATATCCGCAAAGGTATGTGACAGTATTCGTGAGTTAGAGAGAGGAGAATGAGAAATGAGCAAAAAAGATAAGGCAGTGAAGACACAGGAAGAAGTAGAAGTGATGCAGGCCACAGATGTTCCGGCACAGGAGACAGAAAGTGTAGGTGTGGTTATGGCAACGGAGATTATTGCAGATCTCAAGAAACAGCTCGAGGAAGCAAAGGAAGACGTAAAAGCGGTTACGGAAGACTGGAAGCTTGTTCTCGGTCAGCGTGAAATTTTACGAAAGAAGATAGATATTATTAATTTTGTGTTGAAATTTCATGATTATGAGTGTTTGGAAATGGCTCAGAATTTTGTACGAGCTGCATATAATCAGCAGCCACCAGAAGAAGAGGAAGAACAGGAGGTTGAAGAATAATGATGAAATGTACATTAACTCAGGTTTCTTGCAGAAAGGCAATAATGGACGTTGTCCAGGCTAACAAAGATAGAAGATCATTACAGCACACCTATGAGCTGGCAGAACTCTTTCAAGTGGCTTGTTCCGGTAATGAAGCATTTATGAAGCTGCCAGAAGTAGATCAGGAGCGTTTCTGGCTGATTATAGATGCTTTAATGATGAATGATCTGGAAGACCTCAAGAGGGTACATAACCTTGCAAATTATTTGATGGTAAAGCGAATAAAGGACAATGCGAAAGTGGCGGAGGCATAACATGGATTATAAAAAAGAAACTATTGAGATATTACAGAAGGTAAATGATGATAGCCTGCTTGAATTCTTCTATAGATTCATTGCCAGAGTATTAAAGAACAGGGGATATTAAAATATGGACTATAAAAAGAAACTTATAGAGATGTTAGAGAAAGCAGATCACGACCAAACATATACAATTTTTAGATTTGTTTGTAGTTTTCTGGGAATAAAATAGTACAATCACAGCGAGGGGCGGCAACTGCTGCCCTTTTGAAGATAGAAAGAAGGGCGAAAGAATGGCAAGAATACCATCAGGAATGCGAAAAAAGGAAAACGGCCTATTTGAAAAGCGTTTTACCGTAAATGGAAAGCGTTACAGTGCCTATGGCCATACTGTGAAGGAATGTACTGACAATGAAACAGAAATCCGCGAAGCGATAAAGGCAGGGCTGTATAGTTCCAACAAAAATATAACTCTGGATGCCTATTTTGATGAATGGGAAAAGTCCAGAATCGGAGTCGTAAAGAATAGCAGTATCAATGAAACTCGATCGAAATATGATAATCATATTAAACCGGCACTGGGAAAAACAAAGATACAGAAAATTGAGAAACGGGCGGTATTGAAGTTACAGCGAGAATTATCACAAAAGCTTTGCGCATCAACGACAAATAGTGTTTTAATTATCTTAAAATCAGTGCTAAATGAAGCTGTCAGAGATGAAATCATTATCAAAAATCCTGCTGCCGGTGTAAAGCCGCTAAGAACCGATGACAGACCTAAAGCAACTGAAACCATTCACAGAGCCTTAACCAGAGAGGAACAGCAAATATTTATGAAAGAAGCACAAAAAGAATGGCTCTATGAATTTTACTGCTTTTCGCTCTGCACCGGTATGAGAATCAATGAGATCAATGCCCTGAAATGGTCTGATATAGACTACATCAACAATATGATCCACGTCACTAAGACCATATCCAGAAAAAAGGGCGGTGGAATCGAAGAAACATCGCCTAAATCGCAGACCAGCAAACGTGATATTCCTATGAATGATACGATCAAAAAGATTCTACAAATGCAAAAAGACAAGATCACTCTGGTTTACGGCGATATTTTTGTAAAAAAAATAAGCAACCCTATTTTTATTGGCAGCAGAGGAGCAACAGCAGTCTCTTCACATTCCGTAGGTTATTCTATAAATAACGTTTTAAAAAGACTCCGGCAGCAGGGCATAGAGATTGAAAGATTTACTCACCATGCTTTTAGAGACACTTTTGCAACCCGTTACATAGAAGAGGGCGGAAATATGCAGACATTAAAAAAGATTCTGGGACACAGTTCCCTGGCAATGACTGCAGATCTGTATGCTCATGTCTTGCCAGATACAAAACAGCAGGAAATGAATCAAATTGAAAGTGCATTTATCGGGGTAGCAGTCTTGTGACTGCTGCTTTTTCATGATAAAATAAACAAAATGGGGTAAAAATTGGGGTAAAATGAAAAGAAAGATTCTGGAAGTACTGTAAAACAGGCATATTTGACGTTTTTTAAAAAAACCTATACTTCTGTTTTGAATGTTTTATCAAAGGGTATCTGACGTTGTCATGTACCCTTTTTAAATGTCGGAAACCCTTGATTTTACTGAAAAAATTTGTAACGATGGTTTTATCTTAGCTTGTCATGTGACATTGTCTGTCAGTGGGGTAAAATATGTTTTGTGGGGTAAAAATTGGGGTAAAATGTGGGGTATGAAAACGCAATAGATATGTTTTGCTGCATGGTGATTTAGATGGTACACAATGTGAGAAACCAATAGAAAAGATATGGCGGTTCGGTTATAATAAAGAAAAAGCATCGAAGCAGGAAAGGAGAAAACATTATGCCGGTAACGATAAAGATGCTGTTAGATTAGTATACCGAAATATTACGGAAGATATATGGAAGTCATTTAAAGACAGTAATTTT
>ERZ1034984.1663-NODE-1663-length-19971-cov-5.128891_pt1 | contig 19971 bp, 24 predicted proteins | sample MGYA00520589_ERZ1034984 | MGnify/ENA primary metagenome ERZ1034984 (study PRJEB33766, sample SAMN09781790) | gut metagenome | biome: gut microbiome | host: Homo sapiens | place: Madagascar | study: EMG produced TPA metagenomics assembly of the PRJNA485056 data... | reverse complement strand
ATCATAGAAGAAGATGAGGAGAGAACAAGATGAAGACAATTATGGAACAGTTGCAGGAAATTTTGACACAGGGCTTTGAGAAAGCCGGCTATGATGCCAAATACGCGAAAGTCACTGTATCGAACCGGCCTGATCTGTGTCAGTATCAATGCAATGGCGCACTTGCAGCGGCCAAGGAATATCACAAGGCACCGATCATGATGGCGCAGGAAGTGGTAGATCTTCTGGCATCCGAGGATGCCTTTGAGGAGATCACCGCGCAGGCACCCGGTTTTATCAATATGAAGGTGAGCGGACAGTTCCTGGCAGAGCAGATGCAGCAGATGGCGGCAGATGAGAAGTTTGGCTGTGCTCAGGCGGAGAAACCGGAGACTATCGTGATTGATTACGGCGGAGCCAATGTGGCAAAACCGCTTCATGTCGGTCATCTTCGCAGTGCTATCATCGGAGAGAGTATCAAGAGAACCGCACGTTATCTCGGTCACAAGGTGATCGGCGATGTGCATCTGGGAGACTGGGGACTCCAGATCGGTTTGATCATTACCGAGCTGCGTGCACGCAAGCCGGAACTGGTTTATTTTGATGAGGACTATACGGGGGAATACCCGGAGGAGGCCCCGTTTACCATGGCAGATCTGGAGGAGATCTATCCGTTTGCCAGCGGAAAATCCAAGACGGATGAGGCGTACAAGGAAGCTGCACAGACCGCGACGGCAGAATTACAGTCAGGTCGCCGTGGTTATCTGGCACTTTGGCAGCACATTATCGATGTTTCTGTGGCAGATCTGCGAAAGATCTATACCCGCCTGAATGTCGACTTTGACCTCTGGAAGAAAGAGTCCGATGCACAGCCATACATTCCGGATATGGTGCAGTATATGAAAGATGGGGGATACGCACATATCGATGACGGAGCCCTTGTCGTAGATGTCAAGGAACCGACCGATACCAAGGAGATCCCACCGTGCATGATCCTCAAATCCAACGGTGCGACCCTTTACAATACCACGGATCTTGCTACTATTGTAGAACGCCGTAAACTCTTTGATCCGAGCAAGATCATCTATGTGGTGGACAAGCGTCAGGGACTGTACTTTGAGCAGGTATTCCGCTGTGCGCGCAAGACCGGGATCATCGGTTCTGACGTGGATCTGATCTTTGTCGGATTTGGTACGATGAACGGAAAAGATGGCAAGCCGTTCAAGACCCGGGACGGCGGTGTTCTCCGTCTTGAGACCCTGCTCGCAGATGTGACGGCTCAGGTGGCTGAGAAGATGGCGGATCGTGAGATGGATGATGAGACCAGGGCACAGGCGGCTGCCAAGATCGGACTGGCTGCGATCAAATACGGAGATCTGAGCAACCAGGCCTCCAAAGACTATGTGTTTGATGTGGAGCGTTTCACGTCCTTTGAGGGCAATACAGGTCCATATATCCTGTACACGATCGTCCGCACCAAATCTCTGCTGGCCAAAGTGGCATCACAGGGCATTACTGTGGCTGCGGATGCGCGTGTTGAAGCACCGGTCAATAAGTCGCAGACCGATGTGATGCTGGCATTGTCCAAGTGGCCTGAGACGGTCCGGGCGGCCTATGAGGAGCAGGCACCGCACAAGATCTGCCAGTTCGTCTATGAACTGTCCGATGCATACAACAAGTTCTACCATGAAAACAAGATCCTCGCGGCCGGAGATGAGAAGACCAGAGATTCCTGGATCAAGCTCAGCGAGCTGACCGGAAAGGTATTGGAGACCGCAATGGATCTGCTGGGGCTGGAGGCACCGGAGAGGATGTGATCCTTTCCCGGAGGTGTTGAACTTATATATGTAAGAAAGAGAAAAAAGGAGTGACCGACATGTACAGACTGATTTCCAAATTAGTCATTTACAGAGAGTTTGAGAAGGACAGCATTCTGGCCAGAATGTCTGATATCTGTGAGACATTTTATTCCGGAGAATATGACCGCGATGCGCTGATCACACAGATCTATACCCAGATCAATGCATTGTTAAAAATCTCTACCCGCTATGGTTTTGACACAAATCTGTGGCACAATTATCTCGCGTTTATTCTGGCGATGAGCGAGAATCCATTTACCATGGTCTGCGAGAAAGTGGGTGCCAATGAAGGGTCTGTCAATGCATTTGCGCGCAGTGATTTCCGCATCTTCAAGGAACTGTTTGATTATGATTTTTCCGAGATCGAGCAGGCGCTGGGAATCGATTGCTTTACGGTCGTGAGAAACTATCAGGCCGTCGTCAAGAGTGAGCAGATCTACAACAAGAGCGTCAGTGAGAAGGTGCAGAGCCTGAGCCGGGCGATCGAGCGGGCGGCGGATGATGAGGAACTGTACCGTGTGATCACACAGTTTTATCAGACCTATGGGGTCGGCAAGATTGGACTCAACAAGGCGTTCCGTGTGCGCAGTGGTGCGCGTGGGGCAGACATTCTCGAGGAGATTACCAGTGTCGGGGATATGAAGCTGGATGATCTGGTCGGTTATGAGGAACAAAAAGAAAAACTGATTGCGAATACCGAGGCCTTCGTATCGGGCCGCAAGGCGAACAATGTACTGTTGTTCGGTGATGCGGGTACCGGAAAGTCGACCAGTGTCAAGGCTATTCTGAACCAGTATTACAGCCGGGGCCTTCGCATGATCGAGGTATACAAGCATCAGTTCCAGGATCTGTCCGCGGTGATCTCTGAGATCAAGAACAGAAATTACTGGTTTGTGATCTTTATGGATGATCTTTCCTTTGAGGAATTTGAGATCGAGTACAAATATCTCAAAGCAGTGATCGAGGGGGGGCTGGAGACCAAGCCATCCAATATCCTGATCTATGCGACATCAAACCGCAGACATCTGATTCGTGAGACCTGGAGCGACCGCTCTGATATGAGCCAGGATGAGCTGCACCGCTCCGACACCATGCAGGAGAAATTGTCGCTGGTGGCACGTTTCGGTGTCAGCATTGGATATTATCGTCCGAGCCAGAAAGAGTATTTCGACATTGTTCTGGAACTGGCCAGAAGATGTCCGGAGATTACGATGGGAGAAGAGGAACTCAAGTTAAAAGCAAACCAATGGGAACTGAGCCATGGAGGCATCAGCGGAAGGACAGCACAGCAGTTTATCAATGATTTGTGCGGCCGTGCCGTGGACTGATCCCGGAAAGGAGCAGGGGATGAACAAAACGGGGAAATTAAGATGGAAGACAGCCGGTCTGCTGACGGGGCTGTTCATGATGGCTGTTATGGCATTGGGACAGACGCAGACGGCGAGTGCAGCCGGCAACTGGACGGGAGCCAAACAGGCTGTGATCAAGGCATACCAGAACTATGAGAGCGTGGTCAATCTGGAAGCCTACAATTTAAATTATGAGACAGAACATGACCAGCTCACCACGATGATGGGGGATGTGGTCAACCGGACGCCTTATCTGTTCTATGCAGGAACCAGATATTCGGTGTCCCACAAGTCTACCTCCAAAAAGATCGTCAGCATCCAGCTTGGCTATGCCGATGATTATGTCAAGGACGACGGAACTGTGCGCAAGACCAAGATCCGCAATACCACGGCCAAGCTCAATCAGGCGATTGACAGGATCATGACACAGGTAAAAGACGGCATGACCGATATTGAGAAGGCGATGATCCTGCACGATTATATCGTGTCCAACACCGCGTATTCGTCTAAGGTCAACAAGCAGTACCGTAAGACGGAGGTCGGCCCGCTGCTGAAGGGATCCGGCAATTGCCAGGGATATTCCCTGGCCTACGCGATGCTGCTGCAGAAGGCAGATATTGAGACCAGGTTTGTGGTATCCACCAGCATGTCCCACATGTGGGTGGCCATGAAGTACAAAAAGGACTGGTATCACATTGACCCGACCTGGGACGATGCGTTGAACCCGGATAACAGCAAGGATCAGTACGGTGTGGTGTTCCACAAGTATTTTATGTGCAGTGCGGCCCGCTTCGAGAAACTGGATCACACCGGATTTGACACGACGATCGGTACCAACACCAAGTTTGATAAAAAATACTGGAAGAGTGTCAACAGCGCGTTCCAGTACAATGGAAAGACCTGGCTGTATCTGAATTCCAAGGGCGTTGTCGAGAGAACGCATCTGGATTCCGGCAAGGCGGCTGTTAAGTTCAATGTCAGCGCATCCAATCTGATCCGTTTCAATGACAACAAGTATTATTACATTGCGTACAATAACATTTATCTGTACAACTATTCCAAGAATACGGCGGCGATCGCCTGGAAGACAGCTGATACGTACACCGCGGATTATGAACTCAGTGAAATCAAGATCAAGGACAGCTATCTGTATTACCGTGTGAGAAATGCGGAGAAGACATATGTCACCAAGAAGCTGGCGCTGGATGCGTCCGGGGGATTGACGAAATAGTTACCAATTCTTGACAAACTGTTGATGTGTGCTACAATAAAACGTAGCGTTTAAGGAAAGGATGCGACATAGATGCAAAAAAAGGTTTTGTCGGTCCTGGTGGATAATACCTCCGGAGTTCTCAGCAGAATTTCGGGCCTGTTTACCCGCCGGGGTTACAACATAGACAGTATCTCTGCCGGAACTGCGGAAGATCCGAGATATTCCAGGATCACAGTGGTGTGTCAGGGAGACGAGCTGGAGTTGGAACAGATTGAACATCAGGTGGCAAAGCTTGAGGATGTTCGACAGATCACGGAGTTAAAACCGGGACAGTCCGTATGCAGGGAACTGGTCCTGATCAAAGTAAAGGTAGCTCCGGAACAGAGACCATCTGTTGTATCGGTGGTCGATATTTTCCGTGCTAATATCGTGGATGTGGAGAAAGATTCCATGATCATTGAGATGACAGGAAATCAGTCAAAGATTGATGCGTTTATCCGTCTTCTGGATGGCTATGAGATCCTGGAGATGGTGCGGACCGGACTGGCCGGTCTGACCAGAGGCACCTCTCACGAGTAACATTGCGTAAAACGCACATTGCGCTTTATATATTACAAAATAATCATTTTTAGGAGGACACAAAAATGAAGAATGCAAGAATTTTTTATCAGGACGATTGTAACTTGGACGCAATTCTTGGAAAGACCATTGCTATCATTGGATATGGTAGTCAGGGACATGCGCATGCGCTGAACTTGAGAGATTCAGGATGCCACGTTATTATTGGACTTTATGAGGGCTCTAAGTCTTGGGCGAAAGCTGAGAAGCAGGGCTTCGAAGTGTATACAGCAGCAGAGGCTGCAAAGAAGGCAGATATCATCATGATCCTGATCAATGATGAGAAGCAGGCAGATATGTATAAGAAGGATATCGCTCCAAACCTGGAGGCTGGCAACATGATCATGTTCGCACATGGTTTCAATATCCATTTCGGATGTATCGTACCTCCTGCAGATGTAGATGTTACCATGATCGCTCCTAAGGGACCAGGACATACTGTACGTTCTGAGTACCAGGTAGGTAAGGGTGTTCCTTGTCTGATCGCTGTAGAGCAGGATGCAACAGGAAAGGCTCAGGAGATCGCATTAGCATATGCATTAGGAATCGGCGGAGCAAGAGCCGGCGTTCTTGAGACAGATTTCCGTACAGAGACCGAGACCGATCTGTTCGGTGAGCAGGCCGTTCTGTGTGGTGGTGTATGTGCCCTGATGCAGGCTGGTTTCGAGACACTGTGTGAGGCAGGTTACGATCCAAGAAATGCATACTTCGAGTGTATCCATGAGATGAAGCTGATCGTAGATCTGATCTATCAGTCAGGTTTCGCAGGCATGAGATATTCCATCTCCAACACTGCTGAGTATGGTGATTATGTAACAGGACCAAAGATCGTTACAGAAGAGACCAAGAAGGCTATGAAGAAGGTTCTGTCCGATATCCAGGATGGTACATTCGCAAAAGAGTTCCTGTTAGACATGTCCGAGGGTGGACGTCAGGTTCACTTCAAGGCTATGCGTAAGCTGGCTTCCGAGCATCCATCAGAGAAGGTTGGCGAGGAAGTTCGTAAGCTGTACAGCTGGAACAATGAAGAGGATAAGCTGATCAACAACTAATGCCTGTGTCCTCAGAGATATGACCCAATATAGGAAAGTCCCATTTTATGGGGCTTTCTTTTTTGTGGAAAATCCGTATGGGTTGAAATACTGTGTATAATTCGCTATAATGGATGCAAACTGTTAATATGGATAAATATGGTATTTTCAGGAATGTAAGAAAAGAGGGATTGAAATGGTTGCAGTTATTGGAGGAACCGTGCTGTTAGTTGTGATCGTGGCAGTAGTAGTGATCGGTGCTGTCGCAGCGATCGTAAGCGGTGTAAGCAACGTAATCAGCGAGGAAGAATAAATACAGGAGATAAACAGAGAGGAGGGCCAGAATGATTCGAGTAGGAAATTTGACAATCGGAGAGGGACAGCCGAAGATCTGCGCATCAATTACAGAAACATCACAGAAGGCGATAATCGCCGCAGCCGATATCATGGTGCAAAAGCACATTGATATCGTAGAATGGAGAATGGATTATTATGAAGCCATTGACCATCGGGATATGATTGAGGAAACCTTGCATAGACTGAGCATGTCACTTTTCCGGAAACCATTACTGGTGACCTTCCGGACGAAACAGGAGGGCGGCAAGGGAACTCTTGACTGGGAAGAATACCGCGAACTTCTGCTGTTTATGGCGAAAAGCCCATACGTACAGATGGTGGATGTGGAAGTGTTCCACAATCTGAGTTATGAGGAAGTGATGCAGACCGGCATCGAGGAGAATGTAACAGGCAAAGCAGACGAGATGAGAATATTTGTTGAGGAACTGCGCAAGGACGCGGTAGTGGTTGGATCCTATCACAATTTTCAGGAGACGCCTTCCTTTGATGAGATGCAGCATCGATTCCGTTTTATGGACTGGCTCGGAGTGGATATCTTGAAGATGGCAGTGATGCCGACCGACAAGGCAGATGTGATCAAGCTGATGGCAGCTACATTGGAAGTCAGCAAGCTGATCGACAAGCCGTTTATCACGATGTCTATGGGCAAACTGGGCAGCATCAGCCGGATGATGGGAGAGGCATTTAACTCATCTGTGACGTTTGCCAGTGTCGGGCAGTCCAGTGCACCGGGACAGATCGCAGTCGCTCCGTTGGAGGATATGATGGACCGGGTGCATCAATTTTATCGCTAGGAAAGACAGGGGATTCAGGTGGCATTGACAAGACATATTTTTTTGATCGGATTCATGGGCGTGGGAAAATCCACGGTGGCAGGAGAACTTCAGACAAAACTCTCGGTGCCGGAGATAGACACGGATGCATGGATCGTGGCGCAGGAAGGGATGACGATTCCCGAGATGTTTGCACAAAAGGGAGAGGACTATTTCCGTACCAGGGAGACAGAGTTCCTCGAGAAACTGGCATCACGGGAACCGTGTATAGTGTCCTGCGGAGGCGGCATGGCCATGCGTCCGGAAAATGTACGGCTGATGCACAGCCGGGGAGAGGTCATATATCTGCAGGCAGAGCCTGAGACGATTTTTGAACATGTACGCCACAGCACGGACCGACCGCTGCTTAATGGGCACATGAATGTGGAATATATAGCAGAGTTGATGGGGCAGAGACAGTCCAAATATGAGGCGGCAGCAACGATAAGGGTCAAAACAGACGGGCTGACTCCGGATGCAGTCGCGCAAAAGATCATAGAGAATCTTGAAAAAGGCTTGAAAAAATGAGAAAAATCCCTTAATATCTATATTAGATATATGCGGCTATTTTGCCACTACATAAAGGAGGACAACAAACATGGTATCAGCAGGTGATTTTAGAAATGGACTGACGATCGAGTATGATGGAAATGTATATCAGGTAATCGAGTTTCAGCATGTAAAGCCAGGTAAGGGCGCAGCATTCGTTCGTACCAAGTTAAAGAACATTAAGACCGGTGGAGTGATCGAGAATTCATTCCGTCCGACAGAGAAGTGCCCACAGGCACACATCGAGCGTATGGATATGCAGTATCTGTACAAGGATGATATGTATCATTTCATGAACACAGAGACCTATGATCAGATCGATATGGCAATTGATCAGTGTGAAGAGCCAATGAAGTTCGTAAAAGAGAACGAGATGGTAAAGATGCTTTCCCACAATGGCGAAGTATTCACGATTGAGCCACCACTCTTTGTAGAGTTAGAGGTAACAGAGACCGAGCCAGGATTCAAGGGAAATACCGCACAGGGTGCAACCAAACCTGCAACAGTAGAGACCGGAGCAACCATCCAGGTACCACTGTTTGTAGAGATCGGAGATGTCATCCAGATCGATACCCGTAAGGGCGAGTACATGAAGAGAATGTGATAACAGCAAAAATCTATTCAGAACACTAGAATAGGAAAGAGCTGATCCCGCATGCAAGCATGCAGGGATCAGCTCTTTTTTATTCGTAGGGTGGCTCGAATAGAGCCACCCCGCCCAACATGAGCCGAACCGAACGGAGTGAGGGAAGGCGAATGATGGGCGAGTGTTCTGAAGGATTCAGAGGCCCAACATGAGCCGAACCGAACGGAGTGAGGGAAGGCGAATGATGGGCGAGTGTTCTGAAAATTATTTGTTAAAATTGTTTCAAAAGTTCCTCATAAACCTCCTGGATCTTCTCCTCCTCCAGTGAGGTATCCAGGAAAAACTCAATCGCATAAAGCGCCTGCGCCACCAGCATTTCCAGCCCCGTAATTCCCTTTTTACCAAGCTCCCTTGCCTGTGCCACGATCGCTGTGACAGTAGGATTATAGACCACATCGACCACCGAATGACAGGCCGCAAAAGGGATGAGATCCAACGGAGAAGAGTCATTGTCAGGGTACATACCCACCGGTGTGGTGTTGACGATCACCTGTGCATCTGTATGCTCTGCGATGGCCTCCTGATACGTGATGACACCCGGTGCAGCGTGGCGTGAAACCAGGAGTACCTTGCTGGCTCCCATATCACGCAGGACGGCTACGACTGCCTTGGAGGCGCCGCCTGTGCCAAGCACCAGACAGATCTGGTCTTTGACCGGGATCTCATTTTTCTGCAGCATATATCGGAAGCCCGGATAGTCTGTGTTGTGGCCGCAGAGTCTTCCGTTTTTATTGACAATGGTATTGACGGCACCGATGGCTTTGGCCGGTGCGTCGATCTCATCAAGGTAGGGGATCACGTCCTGCTTGTAGGGGATTGTGACATTGATCGCGCGGAACTCATGCGCATCCATAAATTTCGGAAATTCTTCCGGCGTCAGCGGGCACAGATCATAGGTATAATCTGCCAGCATTTCATGAATGATCTTGGAGTAACTGTGTCCCAGTTTTTCTCCGATTAATCCGTATTCCATAGTAATTTATATCCTTTCTGGCTGTGCTGAAAAAAGTATAGCATAAACGAGGCATGTTTGTCTCAGAAAAACATATATATGAACAGAGAGGTGGATGAGTGAGAAGATATGAGCCTGCATCTTATCTGTTTTCAGAAAGGGCAGGGAATGCAGGAATGTGTGGACAGGAAATACAGGGATATCAGGATAACAAATGCAGATATATTTGGGAAAGGAATGCAGGAATATATGGAAGAAATTTATTCAGTTCTGGCTCCGGGGCTGGCCAGGATTCTCAAAATGTCACCCTGTGCGTTTTCGCAGATGCAGGAGATCCGGCTCAGACAGGGGGAGCCGATGGAACTGATCACAAGTCATGGGGCATATTTTCTGGATCAGGGCGGTATCTGCTGCAAGGACAAGACCCGGGGACATGTGGTGACGGAGAAGGAGCTGCGCCAGACCATGGAACTGGCCAGCAATTATTCGCTGTATGCCGTGGAGGAAGAATTGCGGCAGGGATATATTACCGTCCGTGGAGGTCACCGGATCGGAGTGGCAGGACAGATCGTGCTGGAGAAGACAAAGGTCAAAAATATCCGGCATATCACATTTTTGAACATACGTCTGGCGCACCAGGTGCTGGGATGCGCCGCAACGCTGCTTCCCTGGGTGATGGATGAGGAGCAGGTGCGCAATACCCTGATCATCTCTGCTCCGGGAGGTGGAAAGACAACCCTCCTTAGGGATCTGATCCGTCAGGTGTCGGAGGCAGGACTTCGGGTTGGTGTGGTGGACGAGCGTTCGGAGATCGGCGCCTCCTATAAGGGAAAACCGCAAAATGATCTTGGATGCCGTACCGATGTGCTGGACGGCTGTCCCAAACAGAAGGGGATGATGATGCTGGTGCGCTCCATGTCGCCACAGGTGATCGCAGTGGACGAGATCGGTTCACAGGGGGATGTGGAAGCCGTGGAATATGTGATGAGCTGCGGGGTCAGACTCTTTGCCACAGTTCACGGAGCAAGTATGGATGAGGTCAAGCGCAAACCGCTTCTCGGGAGACTGGTGCAGCAGAAGAGGTTTGAGAGGTATGTGCTTCTGGACCGGCATCAGGCCGGAACGATCCGGGCGATTTTTGATGAGAGGGGAAGCACTCTGTTTTGTGAGGAGGATAAAAATGTGGTTCAAGATCATGGGTAGCATTCTGGCGGTGACCGGGGCTGCCGGTGTGGGTGTTATGGCTGCCGGAGTCTATGCACGCCGGCTGAAGATGCTGCTTCTGTGGCAGCAGATCCTTCAGAGATTGTATGGCTCCATGGAATATTATGTGGCGGATATGGAGGATATTTTCCTGGAACTGTGTTCCGGTGCGGGGATTTATGAAACATTTTTCCACAATGTGATCGGAAAGATCCGGGGCAGACAGGCCGGCAGTCTGGAGGAGATCTGGGATGCTGCCTGGGAGAAATTCGGGCCGAGGGTATATCTTCTGCCGGAACAGCAGCAGTTGATCCGGCAGACCGGGCAGGGACTGGGACATATGGATCTGGACAGCCAGCTTATGGCGCTTCGCCTGTTGCAGAAACGTCTGGAACAGCAGATCCTGGCGGAGGAGAGGGAACTGGGAGAACGGCAGAAGATCATCCGGGTGCTGTCTGTGACAGCGGGAGTCTTTGTGACCTTACTTTTATTATAAAGAGAGAACAGGAAGGAGAGGAATCTTGAGCGTACAGATCATATTTAAGATTGCGGCAGTGGGAATTCTGGTTTCCATCCTGGGACAGGTATTGAAGCATGCGGGCAGAGAAGAGCAGGCGTTTCTGATGAGTCTGGCGGGTCTGATCCTGGTTCTTCTGTGGGTAATCCCCTATATCGTGGAACTGTTTGAAAGCATTGAAAAACTGTTTAGTCTGTAGGAGGCGGTGAAAGTGGGACAGGTGGCTGTGCTGGGCGTGGTGGCAGTCCTGATCGCCCAGGTGATCCCGAAGGGCAAAGAGGTCTATGCCTGGGTGGTCGTGCTGGTGGCCAGCCTGATGATCCTCGGGATGGGAGTGAGCAGGCTGCAGGATATGACAGAGCTGCTGCAGAAACTCCGGGATAATCTGGGAAGTTCCGGCGTGTATATACGGATTCTCCTGAAAATGCTGGGGATCACCTATGTGGCAGAACTGTCATCCAATCTGTGCCGGGATGCCGGGCGTCAGGCGGTGGCCGGACAGATTGAATTCTATGCCAAGATTCTTTTGTTTGGCATGAGTCTCCCTGTACTGCAGGGACTGCTTGGAGCGATTGAGGAGATGCTGTAATCCGCAGGAATCTGTCATGACAGCGTATTACCATGAAGAAAGAGATGGAAAAGAGGATGGAACAGAACATGGGACAATCCCTGCTGGACGAACTGGACTGTGGGGAAATACAGAAACTGATCGATGGAGCTGTATCCGGGCAGGGATTTGATTTTTTATCCTGTGTCCGAAAAATGGTACAGGGTGAATGGAGCCTGCAGGGAGATGGCATGGAGCAGCTGCGTGCGTTGATCCTTTCTCTGGGGAGCCGGGAAAAGAGTATGGTATCGTCTCTGCTGTTGTTGTCCCTGATGGGGGCGCTGATCCACAATTTCGGAAAACTGTGGCAGAGCCGTGAGGTCTCCCAGACCAGCTATTATCTGGTCTATCTGTCGTTTTGCACGCTGCTTGCCGCGACATTTGGAAAAATGTATCAGATGACCAGAGAGACTCTGACGCTGCTGCTGGATTTTATGAAGACACTTCTGCCGACTTATTGTGTGAGTCTGAGTTTTGTGCAGGGAGCGCAGGTGGCGGGAGGATATTATGGGACGACCCTGTTTGTCATCACTCTGGCGGAATATCTTCTGGTAAAGGTGGCTCTGCCAGCGGTCAATCTGTATTTTGTGCTGTTGATCCTGGATGGCCTGAGTGGCGAAAATATGTTTTCGCGAATGGCCGCGCTGCTGAAGAGCGGTGTGCAAAGCGGGGCAAAGACGCTGCTTGGATTTGTACTGGGGATGAATGTGTTGCAGGGGTTGATTGTCCCGCTTTCGGGACAGGTGAGGCAGACGGCGCTGGTGCGGTTCGGCTCTGCCATTCCCGGAGTGGGAGGGACGGTCGGTGCTGTGACGCAAATGGTACTGTGTACAGGTGGGCTGGTCAAAAATGCGCTGGGGGTGGCCGGAATCCTGGCCATGCTCTGGATCTGCGGCATCCCATTGATCCGGCTGCTGATCCATCAGCTCGCATACCGTGTGGTGGCGGCATTGACAGAACCGGTGACAGAAAAGCGGTTGATCTCCTGTCTGGATGGAGCTGCGGGAGCGGTTTATCTTCTGGCATATATCCTGGGCGTCTGCAGCGTGCTGCTGGCGGGAAGCATTGCCATCCTGTGCACGGCAACCGGCGTGACAGGGGCAGCGTGAGAGTGAAGGGATGAGAGTGAAGGGGAAAGGAATGTAACGGGAACATGAAAGCAGTGATCACCTATATCGTATTGTTTGGTGCACTACAGAATCTGGTACAGAAGCAGTCCTACCGGGATATATTCCGCTTTGTGGGCGGACTGATCCTGATGGTACTGGTCGTCCAGATGATCTGTCTGGCGGGCCGGGGACAGGATCTGGTGGGAGAGTGGATGCAGCGTGCTTTTCACACACAGCAGATCCGGCAGATGAGACAACAACTGTACCTGGAGGAAGACAGGAGAAAAGAGCAGATCAGGAAGCAGACCATATCGTGGTGCAAAAGCCAGACGAAGGAACTTGCGGCGCAGGAGGGACTTACCGTCAGGGAGGTGAAGGTGACATGGAATTCAAAAAAGGATCAGATAAAGACACTGCGGGTCAGGACAGAAGGAAATCCGGGGAAAAAGGACTTTTCTCAGATCTTGCGGCGGGCGCTGGGGCTTGGAAAAAAGCAGGTGTTCTGGGTGACGGATGGAGGCGGATGATCCGGGAACTGGGCGTGACCAGAATGCTTCTGTTGTTTGGCGCAGGAGTGGTGCTGCTGGTGTGTTCCTGGCCGTCCGGAGGATCCCGAAATACCTCCGGCAGCGGGCAGTCGGAGAGTGCGAGCCTGCAGCAGACAGACTGGGAGGACAGCCGGGTCTATGTGGAGGGACAGGAAAAGAGACTGGAAAAGATTCTCTCGGAGATCCAGGGGGTGGGAAAGGTACAGGTGATGATGACGGTCGATCGGGATCCGGAGAACAGCGACGGATTTCCCAGGGTGCAGGGGGTACTGGTCATTGCGCAAGGGGCGGGGGATTCCCTGGTGGAAGAAAAAATATGTGAGGCGGTGGAGGCATTATTCCCGATCGGGGCACATAAGATTAGAGTAATGAAGTATCAGGAATCAAAACAATCGGGAGGATGAATGCATGAAACGGTTATTTCGGAAAAATCACATTATTTTTGCGATGCTGGCGCTGCTTCTGGTGGCGGCCGGCTATCTGAATTTCACAGGAAAAGAGATGGATAAGGCAGTACATACCACGGATGCCGAGGTGGAGGAGCCGGGACTGTATCAGGTGGAGGATGACGGACAGGTAACCACGTCCTCAAAGGAGAATCCGGGGGAGGCCGTGATGGTGTCCTCGACGATCGACGGGGAATATTTTGCCAGTGCCAAGTTAAAGAGGGAACAGACACGTGCCAGAAGCCAGGAGGATCTGATGGCGATCGTCAACAATGAGAAATTATCCCGGGATGAGAAGAGCCGGGCCGTGGCTGAGGTGACAAAGATGACGAAGCAGTCCCAGGCGGAGAATGATGCGGAGACACTTCTGAAAGCCAAGGGATTTTCGCAGGTGGTCGTTTCCGTGCAGGAAAACAGTGTGGATGTGGTGGTGTCCGGGGAGAAACTGACACAGTCCAAACTGGCGCAGATCCAGGATATTGTACATCGCAAGACCGGCGTTTCCGCGGATAAGATCGTGATCACTCCGGTGGCTGTCGAGAGCAAATAGGTGTCCGGCGTGCTATTGCAAATACGTGGGAATTTGGTATAATATAAAAGATAATGTGGCATGATGGTACATATAGGCTTAAAGGAGGGATCTGTTGTGGCAAAAGAGCAGGAATCCAAGGATTATATCGTAGATAGCAAGCAGGATGGAGAGGTGAAGATCGCCTCAGATGTGGTAGCAGTGATCGCTGCCCTGGCTGCGACTGAGACAGAGGGCGTTTATGCCATGGCAGGAAACGTGACCAATGAACTGATCAGCAAACTGGGCATGAAGAAGTTGTCCAAGGGCGTCAAGGTCACCATGGACAACGGCACGGTCCGTGTCGATATGATGGTAGTCGTTCGTTATGGTTACAGCATTCCGGACCTGTCAGAGCATGTACAGGAAAAGGTGAAACAGCAGATTGAGAACATGACGGGACTGAATGTTTCTACCGTCAATGTCCGCATCGCCGGAGTAAACCTGGACGAATAAAGAGAAGAGAGAAAAGGACAATTCATATGACAAAGACAGAAATCAGGGAGCAGGTATTCATCCTGTTATTTCAGACAGACTATCACGACAGGGAGAGTCTGTCGCAGCAGGCAGAGGATTATCTTCAGACCCTGGAAGATGCAGGTAAGAAAGATCTCAGACAGATCAATGACAAATATCACGGCGTGATGGAACATCTGGAGGAACTGGACGATTACATTACCAGATATTCCCGCGGCTGGGAGATCAGCCGTCTGGCGAAGGCCGATGTGGCGATCCTCAGAGTGGCAGTATATGAGATGCTTTATGACGAGAAGGTTCCTGTGGGTGTAGCGATCAATGAGGCCGTGGAACTGGCGAAGACCTATGGAACGGAGAACTCTCCGGCATTTGTGAACGGACTGCTGGGGAATGTTGCAAGGGAGCAGGAAACAGAAGCGTGATGCAGGATAGAAGAGAACAGATCAGCACTGTTTCTGAAGTCAATCGATATATCAAGAATATGTTTGTCCGGGAGTATGCATTGAATCGGGTGTGTGTTCAGGGAGAGATCTCGAACTGCAAGTATCATTCTTCCGGACATATTTATTTTACGCTGAAGGACAAGAACAGTGCGCTGGCATGTGTGATGTTTTCATCCTGCCGCAGGGGCCTGGATTTCCAGATGCGCGAGGGCATGAGTGTCATTGTGCAGGGGAGTGTACAGGTCTATGAAAGGGATGGCAGATATCAGTTATATGCGACCCGGATCACCAGAGAGGGTACGGGCAGACTTTATGAAGAATATGAAAAATTAAAGAAGCGCCTCCTTGCGGAGGGGCTTTTTGACGAAGACCGGAAAAAGCCGATTCCGCAATATGCGTCCAGGATCGGTGTCGTGACCGCACAGACGGGTGCTGTCATACAGGATATCTGCAATGTATCGCACCGAAGAAATCCGTATGTGCAGATTATTCTTTATCCGGCCAGAGTGCAGGGAGAGAACGCGGCGCAGACTGTGATCCGGGGGCTTCGCTATTTTGAGACCACGGATGTGGACACGGTCATTATCGGACGCGGTGGCGGATCGATCGAGGATCTCTGGGCGTTCAATGACGAGGAACTGGCCAGGACGATCGCATCATGCACCAAGCCGGTGATCTCGGCCGTCGGACATGAGACAGATACGACGATCGCGGACTGGGTGGCGGATCTGCGCGCACCGACTCCGTCTGCGGCGGCAGAACTGGCGGTCTATGACTGGTGGGATCTGCAGCAGAGGCTGGCGGATATCCAGCAGACCCTGGATCTTCAGATGCAGCAGAAACTGCACCGGTGCCGGTTGACATTGTCGCGTTACCAGACCGCAGTGCAGGGACAGAACCCGCGGATGCTGCTGCGGCAGCAACGCATGCGTCTGGACAATATTGCGAAACATATGACCATGATGATGGAACAGCGGATGACCTCGGCGAGACATCAACTTGCATTGTACGTGGAGGAGATGAAGGGACTCTCTCCCCTGTATAAGCTGCAGGGAGGGTTTGGCTATGCCAGAGATGAGCAGGGAGTTCCTGTCCGGTCGGTCAGCCAGATCCGTCCGGATCAGATGTTCCGGCTGACATTGCAGGATGGAGATATTCTGGCGCAGGTCAGAGAGATACGGCCTGCCGGTGACGGGACGGACGTGGATACGGATACAACATGCCGAAAGGAAGAGAACTATGGCAAAGAAAAAGAACTTGGAAGATTATTTTGATAAGCTCGATGGAATCGTGGATGAACTTCAAAATGGAGAACTGACACTGGAAGAATCCTTTCAGCATTACGAAGAGGGGATGAAACTGATCCGGGAATGTCATCAGTCAATCGACCAGGTGGAAAAGAAATTACAGGTGATTCAGGAGGGAATGTCCGATGCAGAAGACATTTAAGGTACAGTTACAGCAGGACATAGACTGTGTGGAGGAGATCCTAAAGGGAGTGCTTCCTCAGAAAACAAGCCTGCAGAAGACAATTTTTGAGGCGATGGAATACAGTGTGATGGGTGGCGGCAAACGGATCCGTCCGGTGATGATGCTGGAGTCCTACCGCCTGTTCGGAGGAAAGGCTCCGGAGACGGTGGCACCGTTTATGGCGGCACAGGAGATGATCCACACGTATTCACTGGTGCATGACGATCTGCCGGCGATGGACAATGATGATCTGCGGCGTGGACGCAAAACCACCCATGTGGTATATGGAGAGGATATGGGAATCCTCGCAGGAGATGCCCTGCTCAACTACGCCTATGAGACCGTAGCGGATGCACTGGTAAGGGCAGAGGATAAGCAGGCTGCAGCCAGGGCGTTTCAGATCCTTGCCACCAAAGCCGGAGTCTACGGCATGGTGGGCGGACAGGTTGTTGATGTCCAAAAAACAGGACAGGCTCTGGATGAGGAGACTCTGGAATTTATCTACCGCCTGAAGACCGGTGCTCTTCTGGAGGCATCGCTGATGGCCGGTGCGGCATTGGCGGGAGCGGATGAGACACAGTTACAGCAGATGGAGAGGATCGGTTATCTGGTGGGGATGGCATTCCAGATCCAGGATGATATTCTGGATATCACCAGCACGACACAGGAACTTGGCAAGCCGGTGGGCAGCGATGACCGCAACGAAAAGACAACCTACGTAACCCTGTATGGCATGGAGGCTGCCGGGGCGGCGGTGGAGGAGTATTCCCGTGAAGCCATGCAGCTTCTGGAGGAATTGCCGGGTGACCGGACATTCCTGCGCGAGATGATTACCATGTTGATACATAGAAAGAAATAGTGGGAGAGATACCGTGGATAATTTATTGGATCAGATCAAAGAACCGAATGATATCAAAAAAATAGACCCTTCACAATATGGACAGCTCGCCCGTGAGATCCGCAAATTTCTGGTACAGAAAGTGAGCCGTACCGGAGGACATCTTGCATCCAATCTGGGTGCGGTGGAACTGACGATGGCGCTGCATCTGTGTTGTGATTTTCCGGAGGATCAGATCGTGTGGGATGTGGGACACCAGTGTTATACCCACAAGATCCTGACCGGACGCAAAGATGGCTTTGACAGTCTGAGACAGATGGGGGGACTCAGCGGATTTCCCAAGACGCAGGAGAGCGACTGCGACGTGTTCGATACCGGGCACAGTTCCACCTCGATCAGTGTGGCCATGGGACTGGCCAAGGCCAGGGATCTGTGTCACCGCAATCACAAGGTATTTGCGGTGATCGGAGATGGTGCGATGTCCGGCGGCATGGCGTTTGAGGCGTTGAACAATGCCGCCCAGATGAAGACCAATGTGGTCATTGTATTAAATGACAATCAGATGTCGATCTCCAAGAATGTGGGCGGTATGTCCAGCTATCTTGGCGAGATCAGGACAAGCAAGAATTATACCGGTCTGAAAGCAGACGTGGAGGAGGCATTGAGCAGGCTGCCGGTAGGTGGTTCAAAGATTACCAGCAGGATCCGCGGAGCCAAGGACATTGTGAAGCGTCTGTTTATTCCGGGGATGTTGTTTGAGGATATGGGACTGACCTATATCGGGCCGATCGATGGCCATGATATCGGCAAGATGATAACGGCATTTCACAGTGCGGCACAGGCGGACAAGCCGGTGGTCGTGCATGTGTGCACCAGGAAGGGAAAAGGTTATGCACCGGCCCAGCAGGATCCATCCCGTTTTCATGGGGTGTCACCGTTTTCTGTCAAGACCGGACAGGCCAGAGAGCAGAAGACCGGGGTGACTTACACGGAGCTTTTCAGCCGGGAGATGCTGCGGCTGGCCGAGGCGGATTCCAGAGTGGTGGCGGTCTGTGCCGCCATGCCTTCGGGAACGGGATTGACGGCCATGGCTGAGCGGTATCCCGACCGGTTCTTTGACGTGGGCATTGCGGAGGAACACGCGGTGACCTTTGCGGCCGGTATGGCGGCAGGCGGTCTCAGACCGGTGGTGGCAGTGTATTCGACATTTTTGCAGAGAGCCTATGACCAGATCATCCACGATATCTGCATCGGAGGACTGCCGGTGGTGCTGGCGGTCGACCGTGCCGGCCTGGTGGGCAATGACGGGGAGACGCATCAGGGAATTTTTGACCTTGCATTTTTACAGGCTATGCCGGGACTGACGATCATGGCTCCGATGAATGGTGTGGAATTTACCGCGATGCTGGAGTTTGCCATGAAGCTGCAGGAGCCGGTGGCGGTCCGTTATCCGAGAGGCGAAGCCTGGATGGGATTGTCTGATCGGACGGAGCCTCTGGAAAAGGGCAGAGGACAGTGGATCTATCGTGAGCGTCACATTGCGCTGGTAGGGGTAGGTGACATGGTTCAGACCGCCTGTGAGGTCCATGATCTGTTACAGGCGGAGCAGATCGGGAGTTCCGTGATCAATCTGCGCTTTGTCAAGCCGCTGGATGAGGAGCTGCTCGAGGAGATCGCCGAAGAACATGACCGGGTGTATGTACTGGAAGACGGCGTGCTGACCGGAGGTGTCGGTCAGACTATCGCAGCGTGGTATGGCGGGCGTGGTGTCCGCGTCGTGCCGGTGGCATTCCCAAATGAATTTATTGAACACGGTTCGGTGTCGGAACTGCGCCGGATGTATGGCATGGATGCGCCCGCGATCGCACGGCGTGTGATGCAGGACAACAGCAGGAAACAGGGCAGTGACGGACAGCAGGATCATCCCATAGAACAGGCAGATTGAATGGAAACGGAGAACTACAGAGCATTATGAAAAAAGAACGATTAGATGTGCTGCTGGTGCAGCGTGGACTGGCACCGTCAAGGGAGAAGGCCAAGGTACTTATCATGACGGGCAACGTGTTTGTGGATCAGCAGCGGGAAGATAAGGCGGGGTCTACCTTCGCTCCGGATGTGGAGATCGAGGTCAAGGGCAAACCGATGAAATATGTAAGCCGTGGAGGGTACAAGCTGGAAAAGGCCATGGAACTCTGGGGCGTGCCGCTGGAAGACCATGTTTGTATGGATGTGGGATCTTCCACCGGTGGATTCACAGACTGCATGCTCCAAAACGGAGCCAGAAAGGTCTATGCGATCGATGTGGGAACCAATCAGCTTGCCTGGAAACTCCGTTCGGATGACAGAGTGGTTTCCATGGAAAAGACGAACATCCGTTACG
>ERZ1034984.1662-NODE-1662-length-19986-cov-17.611811_pt1 | contig 19986 bp, 19 predicted proteins | sample MGYA00520589_ERZ1034984 | MGnify/ENA primary metagenome ERZ1034984 (study PRJEB33766, sample SAMN09781790) | gut metagenome | biome: gut microbiome | host: Homo sapiens | place: Madagascar | study: EMG produced TPA metagenomics assembly of the PRJNA485056 data... | reverse complement strand
ATACCATTTTTTCAATAAAATTGCAAAAAATACTTTTAATTTTATATAAAAAATGGTATGATTATAAGAGAATATATAGATAGTAGGAGGTATAGTATGAGTAAACTTAAATATATAATATTTACAATTCTATTATTTATATTTAGCTTTTCTTATACCTATGCAGATTGTACTAAAGAAGAACTATCCTCTCTATCTAAAGAAGCAGATAAAATAATGGTTACTTATAAACATTTAGGAGCTGTAGAAGTAGAAGGTGGTGTTCTAGAATACAATCACTTCTTAATTACTTTTAAAAACATAAATAAAGATCTTTATATAAAAACAATATATGATGAAGAAATCAAAGCAGAAGATAATAGTAGTACTATATCTTTTAATACAGAAACAGGAACTTATAAATACTATATTATGTCAACAAAATGCGGTACTTCTGTATCGGAAATTAAAGTTAACATTCCTAGATTTAATACATATTCATTAGATCCATTATGTAAAGGTATAGATGGTGATGATTTCCCATTATGTGGAAAATATTATAATACATACGTTGATTATGATACATTTGAAACAAAAGTTACTGAATATAGGAAAATAAATAAAGTAGCTAACTTTGATACAGATAAATCTAATAATACTACTAAGGAAAATAAAATAAGTAAAATAGCAAATAATATAGTTGAATTCATAACAAAATATCAATTATATTTATTAATAGCTCTAATAGTAATTCTAATAATTTTATTACTATTAAGAAAAAGAAGAAAAAGAGGTGTATTAGAATGAAAAAGAACCTCTATATAATAATGATTATAATATTATTTATATCATTTTCAAATACAGTAAAAGCAGCTTGTGGAGATTTAATATATGAAATGACAAATATAACAGTAACAGACAATGGTAAAGGTGGAGCGAAAATAGCTTTTGAAGGTTGGGCTTTTATTCATTTTACAAATAATTCAAAAGATGTTAAGAAATATACATATGGTGGACCATATGGTGGCGGTCAAGAAATAATGATTGTTGCAACCACCACTAGTGGTAAAAAAATATATTTAAAAAATCTATTGTATGATGATGAAAATATAACAACATCAGATCCAAAATTAAAAGCTTATAATTTTTACTATACACTGTTTTACGATAAAGGAAATGGTAATGTAGGAGGAGAATATACTAATAATTATAATCATTTAACAGGACAATATGATGCAAACAGCTGTAAAGGAGTAAATGCTAATGGTAGTGAAACAACACAGTGTTTATATGAAGATATAGGTTTTCATATAGAGTTTGACACCTCGTCATTAAATATAACTTCAGATGAGGAAGTGGAGTTTTTACTATATGCAACAAATAATGATTTTACAAATAAATATGGAGATAACTGTAATGGCACTAAAGACAGAAAAGGAAAAGTTGATGCAATAGGATATGATAGAAGAAATTGGGCTGGAAGTCAAATATACTATTATGATGGTGTATTAAAGAATAGAAGCACCTCAAAAATTGGCATAACAAGTGAGTCAAGTTCAAAAGACAAAGTATATGTAACAGTACACGATGGAATGCCAAGATTAAATGATGGAAATAACTGGACATTGGCAGGCGGCTATGGTAATTATATAAAAAATGATACATATGATTTGTATGGAGCTAAGAGAACAGAAGACGGTAATTGTGGTCAATATAATTGTGGCCCTGGTGATTATATTATACGAACTTCATCCACTGGATTGCAGCCAGGAAATACTAACTTTGCAAGAATTTATAGAAGTTGGGCTGTACCAGCTGGAAAAACAACATTAAAAATCAAAGTTAAAAGTGATAAAAAGTGTACCATTCCCCCTGCTAGTCCTAAAAAGGATATGAAATGCAATAACTGGACAAACCTAAGTTCTACATGTAAAGAACTAACAGTAATAAATGGAGATGCTAGGGCAAATGTAAAAATTACTCAAAAAGGTTATATTGCAAATGTATTCAAATCTAATCTAGTAAACACAGATCAAAATTATAATGCCAGTAGTTATAATGGAGGATGGTTTAAATATGGAATAACCTATTACAATGAAGTAAGTTGGGAATTTATAAATGGTGATGCTTTATCTCAAGATGTTAAAAATAAAATAACCGAAGCGATGCAGGACAGATTAAATGATTTAACAAAATTTGAAAATAATTTAGTATTAAACATAAAAGGTCTGAATGATACAAAACCTATAACAAAGTGTACTGCAAGTGGAAGCTTTACTTCAGGAAATAAACTAATAACAACTTGTACTTTTTTCCTACCAAGTTCAAAAATAAATAATAATTTAAGTGGAAAAGTAACTTATAGTCAATCAGATACAGCAGGAATTAATAATAGATATTATATTCCAACTAGCGAAAGTAACCATAAAATTGATGCTACTTTATCTGGTCTTAGTAGACTAAACGTAGATCAAGCTAATACTGATAGTGCACTTGCAAAAAAAGGTAATAAAAAGTCTTGGCTTGGTGATTGGAGTATAAGCACAACTTGTAGCTTACAAGTAAAAGATAGATTAACAAATACTCCATCCACTGATGGAAGTGGAACTAATACAGAAAAAGTAAAATATAAATTTATATATAGACCGATAAATCTAAGTAATCCTTTTCCTAACAGATACCCAGGAATAAATTGGTATGATTGGTATATAACAGAAAACAATAAAGATAAAAAAACACTAGAAGAATCTTATAGTAAATTAGATTATTATGTTAATCTAGATAATAAAACAATAAGTGAAATAAAGAAATATAACCAGAATAAAACATATTTTGGAGAAGTAGAAAAAGAGTTCTTTAATCAATATATCAAAGAAGGTGGTAGTTAATGAAATGGTCTTTCACTAGTGTAGGATTAATAGTACTAGGCCTAGTAGGAATAACAATAATTATGTTATTTCAAAGTATAACTACAAATAATGAAAATGATTACTACCTTCTTAAAGAAGTAACAGAGGCTTCAATGATTGATGCAATAGATATGAAATATTATCGTGAAACTGGAGAGTTAAAAATAATGAAAGAAAAATTCGTTGAAAGTTTCACTAGAAGATTTTCAGAATCTACAGTATTTGCAAATAGTGATTATACAATAAACTTCTATGATATAATGGAAACTCCACCAAAAGTAACAGTAACTATAGATACTGATATAGGAAAATATACTATACATAGAGATACAAGTGACTATAGAGTAGCTAATACTTTAAGTGCTATATTAGAGTATACAGGAAAAGATACTGAAGGTTCTGGAACAAGTGATAGTTCCTATGTAATTAATACTCCATTTAAAAAGAAATCTTATTCTAAATTCTACTATTCAATACCATATAGTGATGAAAATGGCAATTATGTTGCAAATGAGCCACTTAACATACCTGAAGAGTTAAATCACAACAATATAAATGATGTTAAAATATCAAGTGTAAAAGAATTCGGTGTAGTAGATAATGAAGGAGAATTACTTTATGCCCTTTTAAATAGAGATATTGATTGGACTAGAAGTAATGATAAACCTACTAACTTTAATGCTGATAGTAGAAGTATAGATATAAATAACATTCAAAAAGATATTACAGTAAACAAAATTAAAGGTAGGGAATGTTCTACTACTGAAGAATGTAATAAATCAAAATATTGGATAGAATGGAATGCAACTGGAAAAGCGGGAATTACAGCATTAAAGATAGAAGTAACTTGGAGCTATAATGAATATGAATATTCAGATTAATAAGAAGTTATTAAAATAAAAAGGAGGAAATATTATGAATAATTTAAAAGCTTCTATGAAAAAATTTTTGGGTAACAAAAATACTGTTACCATATTAGGGGTAATATTATGTTTAGTAATATTATATGTTGGTTATAATTATCAAATAAATAAGAAAACAGAACTAGTAGCAATACCAGTAGCAAAAGAAACAATTCAACCAAGAACATACATAACAGATGATATGATAGAAATTAGAAATGTTCCAATAGAACTATTAAAAACTAGTAACTATTATACTACATCAAAAAATATAGTAGGTAAATATTCAAACTATAATACTATGATAGCTAAAGGAAGTTTATTCTATACAGATTTAGTAGTAGATGAAAAGAACTTACCAGATTCAGCTTTTAAAGATGTACCTGAAGGATATACAGTAATAAATTATCCAGTTACTATAGCAAGTACTTATGCTAATTCAATGGCCCCAGGTAGCTATATAAATATTTACTATAAATCATTAAATGATGATGGTGAAGTAATGTTTGGAAAATTTATTAGTAATGTAGAAGTATTAGATGTAAAAGATTCTTCAGGAAGACACGTATTTGAAAATAGTGATGAATCTAGAACACCTGCTTATATGTTATTCGCAGTACCAGAAGAAACACATTTATTACTAAGAAAAGCATTATACTTAGATGATTATGATGTAGAATTATTACTAATACCAAATACAGAAACAATAACAAAAGATGATACAGTAAGAGTAAGTAGTTCACAAATAGAAGAATTCATAAATTCTAAGACAGTATTTGTATCAGTGGATGATTTACCTCAAATAAGTGATAGAGTACAAGAAGACACAAGTACAGATACAAACAATACAACTAATAATAACCAATAATAAAAAGAATAGGAAGGTGCAAGTATGAATGAATTTAGTCAAATAGATTTTGGGCCACTAAAACAATTTCTAGAAAATGATGATATTACCGATATCTCCTATGACAATGGTGGACAAGTATGGTTAAAATCATTATCCCAAGGAGTATTTAGAGTAGAAAATACAGGAATAGATAATGCCCTTATGGAAAAAATAGCATTTCAATGTGCTAACTCAATGGGAAAATCATTCAATATGGCTAATCCATTTCTAGATGCTGAGTCAGCAGAATTAAGAATGAACTTCGTACATGATTCTATAGCTAAAAATGGAATAGCAGTATTAATAAGGAAAACACCTGCTAAGATAAGATTACAAAAAGATAAAATAATAGCAGAAGATTATATAAGATTAAATATCCACGATTTTCTACTTAAATGTGTTGAAGGACACTGTAATATTATGGTAAGTGGAGAAACAGGTAGTGGTAAAACAGAATTTATAAAATACTTAGCAGCACATACTAAAGAAAATGAAAAACTAATAACAATAGAAGATACACTAGAATTACATTTAGATAAAATATTTCCTCATAGAGATATAGTAGCTATGAAAACTAATAATATAGCTTCATATTCTGATGTATTAGTAACCTGTATGAGACAAAATCCAAGATGGATATTACTATCAGAAGTAAGAAGTGCTGAAGCAGTAATGGCTGTTAGAAATTCAATATCATCAGGACATAATATATTATCCACTATACACGCAGATAAAGCTGAATCAATACCAAATAGAATGTATAGTCTATTAGAGACTAATCAAGATATAGGACAATTTCTAACTACTATACATCGTTATGTACAACTAGGAGTACATATCAAAGGTTACTATAGTCAAAAATATAAAAGATTTCATCGTGAAGTATCAGAAGTAGTAGAGTTTTACGTAACAGAAGATAATAAACCAGAGTATAAAATACTTTATAAAAAAACACCAGATGGTAAAGAAACAACAGCTAATCCATCTAAATATTTACTTTCATATTTAGAAAGTCAAGGTGTAATAATGCCAAAAGATATACTAGTAAAAGAAGAGTTTACTGATCCAACTGATACAAATATTAATAATAATATTAATGATAATAAGTTTGTAGTAGATACTAGTAACTATGTAAATAATCAAAATACTACTATACCAAATCAAGTAAATACTCCAAATATTAATGTTAATATACCTCCTACACAGAATCAAGTAAACAATATACCAAATCCATATGGAGGAGCACCTAGTATACCTAAACCAGTAAATTTAACTAATATAAATAACAATATATAAAGGTAGGTGATATAATGGAAATAGTTTTAATAGGAATAATTATATTATTTATAGTGTCATATAGAACTAAAAGAGGAGAATCAATATATAAATTTATATCTTCTCAAGCTGTAAATACATATAAGAAAATAGAACCATATTCTTTTAAAGTAATGCGAGAAAAAGTAAAAGAATTAGGATTAGAATATAGTCCAAGACAATACTTATTTCAATTCTTAGCTTTTGCCGGACTAGCAGGAGGAATAAGTTATTTATACTTCTACAATATAATAATATCATTAGTTTATATAATAGCAGCAGTATCTTGTATACCATATATTACTTATCTTAGATGTAAAAGACAATATAGTGAATATATATTTGAACAAGTACAAGTATATTGTACTAATACCATAATGGAGTTTGCTACTACACAAGCTTTTGTAAAATCATTAGAAGGAGTAGTAGAGTCTGGAATACTAGAAGAACCTTTATTATCAGATGTAAAAACAATGATAGCTTTATCATATGAAAATGGAGATGTATATGATTCTATAAAATATATGGATACAAAATATCCTTACTATATGGTAAAGAATATGCATCAATTATTCTTACAAGTAACAAAAGAAGGTGCTAAAGATACTTCTGAAACATTTGAAAATATGTTATCAGATATAGATTCTTTAGTAGAAGGTGTTTATAGAGATAGAACAGATAGAGCAAACTTCCATAAACAATTCTTAACATTTGGAGTAGCATTATATGGAATGGTAGCTTTAATACAAATATTAATAGGCCAAGAAACCTATATATCGATGATAGATAATATATATATTAGAATATTAATACACGCTATAGTATTAGTAAATAGTTATTTTCTTTTCTCAGGAGAAAAATATTATAACGAGAATGTAGGTGCCGAATAATGTATATAGAAATGTTAATGATCGCTATAATAGTAATATATATATTTATAGTTAATGGTAAAATAGCAAAACAAGGTTTATTTAAAGATAATAATAAATTATGTAATTTATTAAAAGAAAAAGATTATGATTTTCTATTAATAGCTAAATATGGTGATAGAGTATATAATCCTAATGAAGTTTTTATGAAAAGAGTAAGAAATGGTGTAATAGTAACATTTGCTTTAGTATTCTTATTCTTATCACAAATGAGTTACTTAACAGTAATAGCTGCTGTTGTAGTAGGATATTTAGTATATAAACAACCTTATACAGCATTAAGAAGTTGGTATAAAAAACATCTAAATTATATAGATTCATTGTTACCATATTACTTAAAAGGATTAGAAGTACTAGTACATCATTATACAGTACCAGTAGCATTAGCAAGAAGTATTGATGATGCCCCAGAAGTATTTAAACCAGGATTAAAAAGATTAGTAGAAAAAATAGAAGCAGGAGATTCTTCAATAGATCCATATATGGATTTTGCTAAAGAATATCCAGTAAGAGATTCTATGAGAATGATGAGATTACTATATAGATTAGGTTTAGGAGAACAAGAAAAGAAACATCAACAATTAGTAGCCTTTTCTAAATCAGTATCATCTCTTCAAGAAAAAGCAAGAGAAATGAAATATCAAGCAAGGCTAAACACTATGGAAAGAAAAACTATGATTATGATGTGTGTAACAGGTTTTGGTTCTCTTGGATTATTATTGATTTCAATCTTTATGATAATGAGTTTCTAAAGATTTGAAATATATAAAAAAGAATAAAAAAAGTAATATATGAAAGAAGGTGAGAAATAATGAAAGAAGCAACAGGTGAAGTATCAATGACTGTAATAGTTATCGTAGCAGTAGCAGTAATCGGTGGTATTTTAGCAGCAATGTGGCCTAGAATTTCTACTTGGATTAATAATTCATTTGGTGGTGGTGCAAATGCAACTTGTCCAACTGGACAAACTTGGGATGAGACAACAGGAAGATGTAAATAATTTAATAATATTAAAGCAGGTGATATAAAATGAGAGAAGCATTTGGTGGAGCTTTTACGATAAAGTTAATGTTAATATTTTTAGCTATATATATAGCTTTTGTAGCAGTTGCATTAAACTATGCAAAAGCATTTAGAGTTAAAAATAAATTAATTGATATCATAGAGCAAAGTGAAGGAATAGATAATTATAATGATATTAAAGAAGGAACTGTAATAGGAGATATTAATACATATCTAAATAGTGTAAGTTACTATGTAAATTTATCTAATATAAAAAATAATAATGCTGATGCAACATTACACTGTTATGATAGAGGATACTGTATAGAAGAATTTACAGGTCCAACAGATGATGGTGTTAGTAGTAAATATTATAAAGTAACAACATATATAAATATTAACTTCCCCTTCTTTAAATTAAACTTTAATATTCCAATAACAGGCGAAACTCGTAAAATAGAAAGGATAAATAGATAATGGATACAGTAATATCAAACAAATATAGTGATGTACTTAGTAATTTAGATATAGAAGTATCAAAGAAATTAGAAGGAGAATACACAGTAGATGAAATAATATCTACCTTTAAAAATTACTTCTTTAATAAAATGTTTTTAGATATAACTGCTATTGAAGATTACAAAGATATAACTAATTTACAAAAATTATCAATGGCACTTAATATGGATAAAGTAATATTACTTTTAGATAAAGATGATCCAATAAGTGATTCAAACAAGTTCTTATCAAAATTAGTTAGTATAGGTATATATAATTTCACCAAAGATAAAGATAGTCTAATGTATTTATATAATAATCCTAATATCTATAGAGATGTAGCATATCTTCAAACAATAGATAATAAAGAAGAAAATATAGAGAATAATACCAATGAATTCTCTCATACTAACACCAATAAAAAAGTAATAGGAGTTAAAAATGTAACAGATTCCGCAGGAGCTACTACTTTAATATACTTATTAAAAAAAGTATTAAGTGACTACTATAGTGTAAAAGCAATAGAAGTAGAAACAAGGGATCTAATATATTTTAAAGATAAAGATTTATTATCAATAAAAGATGATGAATTACAAAATACAATAGATAGATATGATAGCATAGATATATTTCTAGTAGATTTAACTAAATCAAAAAAAGAATATTTATGTACTGATGTATTATATTTAATAGAACCTAGTACTATTAAATTAAATAAATTAGTATTAATTAATCCTAATATATTTAAAGAGCTACAAGGTAAAAAGATAGTACTAAATAAAAGTTTGTTACAAGATAACGATATAGCAGACTTTGAAGTAGAATCAAATACTAAAGTATATTATAATATACCTCCTCTTAATGATAAGAAGGATGTAAGTAATAACTTATTACCATTATTAGAAAAAATGGGATTAGTTAAAGAAGCAAGTACTGAAGAAGATACTACTACAAAGAAAAGTATATTTGATATATTTAAAAGAAATAAATAGTCTAGTTATAATAGTTGTATTTTAACTAGACTATTTTAATGAAGGAGAAATTTATGGATGTAACAGAAATAGTAAAAAGTATTGTACCAAATTTAATAGGCTACTGCTATATAATAGCGGGTAGTATTATATTCACTAATTATAAAGCAATGTCAAATAAATATAAATTAGTTAAAGATAATAAACTATCTGAAAGTAAAGTTATTTTTGAATCAGAAGCATTACAAGCTACTAGAAGTATAAGAAGTAGTAATCTATCTAAAGAAATTAAAGATATAATAGAAAAAATACCAATTAAGTTAAGTAGTGAAGTATCTAGTGATAGTCTAAATATAATAAAAAGAAATCTAAGTTCCTTAAAAGATACTACTGGAGTAATAAATAGTATATCATTAACATTACATTCAGGAGGAGGAGAATATCATCCATTACTTCATAGTATTTCATTAAATAAGTATGCTTCATTAGCATTAAGTAAAAATATAGGGCTAGAACAAGAACAAATAATTAAAATTATTCTAAGTCACGAATTAATGCACGCAGCATCAAGTTATAAAGAAGATAATAAAATAGCTGCTGGATTTCATCAGCGTTATATAATAAATATGGGAAATAATAAAGATTATTCCATAGGAGTAGGAATAAATGAAGGATATACAGATCTAATATCAAAAAGATATCTTGTAGAAGATTATGGTACAGATAGAATAGGTTATTATTATGAAGAAAAAATAGCAGAATTAACAGAATTAATAGTAGGTAAAGATAAAATGATAAACTTATATTTTCAAGCTAATCTAAAAGGTTTAGTAGAAGAGTTATCTAAATATAGTTCATTAGAGGAAGCAAAAGAATTTATAGTAGCATTAGATACTATTCTAAATACTAAAAGAAATAAGTTTATAATAGAAAAAGATGATGTAATAATTACATTAATGAATAAAGTAAATACTTATTTATATAAAGCATTTAATAATAAAACTAATATTGATCCTAACTATAAAAATATAGATAATTATTTAAAAGATAGTGATAAGTTCTTAAAAGTATTTACTGCTATTGAAGAAGATTCAAAACCAGAAAAAAGAAATATACGTAGTTAGTTGTTATTAAAAGTAGAGAAAAAATTGAATTATAATATATTTTTTTTACAATTTTAAACATTTTTTCTTCATATATAGTTGATATTTCTTAAAAGTTGTAATATCATAATACTCAATGAAGGGAAATTAAATTCCTGTCACCGAAATCCAATTATGAATGGATTATTCATCTGTCATTTATAATTTGATTTATTATCTATTTTAATAATTTAAAATAGATAATTATTAATCATACTTTAGTGATTTTCTGAAGTGTGCTTTTTATTTTATCTTACGTATTATATAATATTAAAAAATAGATTTTAAAACAATTGACTTTTAAAGGTTTTTAGTGTAATATATAAGTATAGTTAAAGGAGGAGAGTTTATATGTTTAGTCCAGAATTTCTAGTAGCAGATGTATGTACAGAATTAGGTCCTATTTTAGGAATAGTTAATTTTATTGTAAATCTAATAATGATCGGAGTTCCTATAGCATTAATTATATATGGAATGATAGACTTAGGAAAGGCTGTTATATCTAGTAAAGAGGATGAGGTTAAAAAAGCTACTAAATTATTCTTTAAAAGATTTTTATATGCTGTTGGAGTTTTCGCAGTAGTTTGGATTGTACAAACTGTATTTAGTATAGTTGCAAAATCTACAGGCAACACTATAAATCCTGATCAAGGAAGCTGGCTTCAATGCTGGAATGAAATTAGAAGTAAATAATTACTATAGCAACAAAAAAATAAAAGAAATCTATAAAAAAGATTTCTTTTTTAATTCTTCTATGATATAATTTAAATGTGATAAATTATCTTTTTGAAAAAGTTGGAGTGATATATATGAAAAAAAAGACACTAACATTAACTATTATATTTTTAATATCTATATTTATGTTTAACAGTAAAGTAAATGCTAATAAAGTAGCTTGGATTGACTGCGATGACATAGAAATGCATATTAAAATGCCAAGTGCACAATTGGATATTACAGACAGTGGTGCACTTGCCTATATAGGAAGCGACTATAATTATGCATACATATCTGATAAAGTCCTTGAAACTGGAAATGGAACTGTGAAAACATTTAATTATTCAGGAAATACATATACAATATCATTTGGAATACTTCATTTTACAGGATGTTGGTTTAAAGATGCGGAAGACTATGATAAGAGTTGCTCAAAAGATGAATTAAAATTCTCTGAAAAAGAAGTGAACGAAATGCTTAATAGTGGTTCGTATTGCCCTAAAGTAATAAGAAAAAGTAAACTTGGATGGGAGCCAACAGTTTTAGTTTTTGCTGGGACAACACAACCTACAAAAACATCAGAATTTTCAACACAATACAAATTTACAAAAACCAATTCTGGTGATCAAATAATTGCAGAGGGTTATACTAAAAATGGAGAACATATTCTTTATTCTAATGGTAAGAGTTCAGGTAATGAAAAGGGACACGCTCATTTAAGTTATCTTTATGCCGTTAAATATAAAGATAAATTTCCAGATATTTCAAAAATAAAATCACAGAATACATCTTTTGATAACGAAGCAAATGTAACTAGAATTTTTGATAGTGGGGATGATATTCAACCATTACATAATAAAATTGATGATTGGTATAACAAATATGGAGATAATGCAAGTATAAACAATTTGGTTATGGACAATAAAAATTTAGTTTCATCTTGTGAGAACATAAATAAAAATATAAATTCTAACAATGAAATGGTTAATCCAAGCATAGCAGCTTCAGTTCTTAACAATCTTAAAACATTTTTACCAAAATTTAAAGAGGAATATAACAAAGTTTCAACAAATGGATACCCAATGTGCGTTAAAAACGAAAAAACAGCTAATGCAGTTAACTCAGCATACAATTGTGCTATACAAGATTTACTTGGAAATATAGACTATGTACCAAAAGGAATACAAGCATATGTTTATAATGATGTTGAAGAATATTTACAAAGCAAAGGGTTATCAACGGTTGATTACAAAGAAGTATTATCAACATTGACATATTGTGCAGTAAATTTGGATAAAAATGCAGAAGCATTAGAACTAAATCAAAATGAGACATCAAGTATAAGACAAGAATACGAGGATTTTTCAAACAGCGCAGGCATAGCATTAGTGTATGATTGTAAGAGCTTAATAGGAGACAATTTGACAAAGAAAATAGAAAAATACTTTAATATAATCAAGATAGCCATACCTATAATGTTAATAGCACTTGGTATAGTAGATTTTGCTCAAGCTGTATTTGCTGGTGATGAAGAAAAAATGAAAAAGACGCAAAAAACATTCATAAGAAGGATTATAGCATCTGTATTAATCTTCTTAGCCCCTATACTTGTTAAATTGCTACTATTACTTGCAAATGAAGTGTGGTCAAATATTTCGGCAGATGGCTGTGGGATCTTTTAATAGATGAAAGGAGTATAAAAATGATATACAATTTAGCTATTTTTGATATAATGGAAGCGATAGAACAAGCTTTAAGATTTTTATTAGGTTCTCTTTGTATATTAGTTTATGAACTGATAGGAACGTTTTATAATTTATTTATAACTATATCACAAATAAATGTGTTATCAGGTAGCGATTTAGTAGAAAATTTATATAATAGAGTTGGTTTGATTTTAGGAATATTTATGGTGTTTAAATTAACTTTTTCCTTGATACAAGCATTACTAGATCCTGACAAATTAACAGACAAAAACAATGGAGCACCAGCAATAATTAAAAGAAGTATAATAGCGATAGTATTATTAGGTATAACCCCAAGTATTTTTAAAGAAGCATATAGTTTACAGTCAACATTAGTTGGGGCTAAAGACCAATCTGATAATATTTTATATAAGTTAATTTTTTCACAAAACGTAAGTGCTTATAATAATAATTTTGGAACGCAACTGGCTGCAGATTTCTATTTCACTTTTTTCAATGACAACGATCCACCTTATCTTGATGAAGAAATTGACACAGAAGATAGTTCACTTACTGCTTCGAGAGAAGGAGATAATTTGGCATTCTTGAAGCAAAGAGTTTTATCAACATCTAATGGTGATTTCTGGAAAACCTATTCATATTTAATGGAAAAACAAGGAGGAGAATATGTTATTGAATTTAGTCCACTATTATGTTTAGGAGCAGGAATATTAGTTTTATGGATGATATTAACATATTGTGTTCAAATAGCAATACGTGTTTTTCAGTTAGCATATCTTCAACTTGTTGCACCTGTGCCAATCTTGTCATATATTTCAAAGCCTGACGGCAGCTTTAAAAAATGGACAAATCAATGTGTGACAACTTATCTAGATTTATTTTTGAGACTTGCAATAATATATTTTGTTATGGCAATGGCTAATGAAGTGCAGGGGGTATTCAAAAATATGAATGGCAGTTTTTTAGTTGAAGTATTTTTAATTATAGGATTACTTATGTTTGCAAAAAAAGCACCAGACTTAATAAAAGAAATATTCCCATCAATGGGTGGTGCAGCTAAATTTGATTTTGGACTTGGAAGCAAACCATTAAAAGGATTGGCAACATTTGGAGCAGGAGCTGCCATTGGAGCAGTAAGTGGTGTTGCCACTGGAATTAGACATGGTGGTGATTGGAAAGGAAGAATAACAGGCGCATTAGGAGGCCTTGGAAGAGGGGCTTTGAGTGCCAAGACTAAAGGAAATATTATTTCAAATGCAAGAAAAGGAATGGCTAATCAAAGAGTGGCATCACAAAAAGCATATGAAAGACGTAATGATGGTTCAACTTGGTGGGGTAGAAATATTGCACCTGGAGATGCTGCTAGAACAAAAGAAGCATTTGATAAAGAACTACAAGCATATAAAAATTATGATAATCAAGTTTCAATAATCGACAAAGAATTGGAAAAAAATGCTTATGTACAACAAGCAATGGCTGAAAAAGAAGCCCTTATGAAAAGCGGGACAGCAAGTGCTGCCCAAATACAGGCCGCCAATGACAAAATTAAAAGTTACAAGGAATCAGCATTGCAAACTGAGATGGCAAAGATGCATTCAAAAGATCCAACTGCAAATATAGCTATTTCCAATGCCCTATCTGAGGCTGAAAAGATTAGAAGTAAAGGTTTAGAAAAAGGCTATGCAGGGTTCAATGATAAAAATGTCAGCTTGGATGCAGAAGCATTTAATGAAAATAAAAAATTATCAAGAAATGAAACATATGAAATATCTAGTATTAGTGGTTCAAGAAATGCAGCATACAAAGAAGCAGAAGCTAATGCAAAATACTACAAAACAAAATAGTATAAAAAGGAGTGTGATATATAGTGAATGGATATTTAGTACCTGCTAATGCTAAAAGAGGTACACTTATACTTAATGTATTTAGACCATTTGATATAATAATGTTTGGTACAGGATTAATAGTTACATTATTACTACTAGTGTTAATACCATCAGATCAGACAATAATGATACTAGTTTCCTGCCTACCAGCAGGTATAACAGGACTATTAGTAGTACCTATACCAAATTATCATAATGTTTTATGTGCAATACAAAGTATAATAAATTTCTTTACAGAAAGAAGAAATTATATATGGAGAGGTTGGTGTTTTTATGAAAAATTCGGCAGCGAAGAGCCAAAAAAATAAATCAAAATATACTGAAGATTGGATCCCAATAAAGGCCATTTCCAATGGAACAATAGTATTAAATAATAAGTTAAAAGTTACAGGTGTTAAAATAAGACCTAGAAATATCTTCATACTAGAACAAGGAATACAAGAAAATGTATTAATAGCACTTAAAAACTTTTATAATACTATAGATTTTGAATTTTGGTTAATAGCGGCGGATCGTCCAGTTGATTTAAATAATTATCTAGCAAGATTACAATTACTATATAATCAAACTTCTAACCCAGCAGTTAGAAAACTAATCAATCAAGATATAGATAAAGCTAATGACTTTATGAATAATAACATAACAGATACAGAATATTATATTTTATTCAAAGAAAAGAATGATGATTTAATCCAAAAAAGACTTAGAACATTAATAACAGGTCTTGCTAATTCTGGATTAGAATCAACACAAGTATCTAATGATGATTTAAGAATAATATTAGATAACTTTCTTAATAGTGGTATGACTACTAATTTTGGGACGGTGATTTCATAATGAATTTAAAAAGTGAGTTGGCTCCTAAGGGATTACAATTTAATCCAGCAGACTTTGTAATTAGTGATAGATATGCAACAATATTAACAGTAATATCTTATCCTAGATTTATAGGACCAGGATATTTATCTAATCTTACTAATATGTCTGGTGTAAAGTTAGTTATTAAACATATACCACTTCCTTTTTCTGTATTATCTAAAATGTTAAATAAAGAAATAGCAGATTTAAAAAGTAGATATCAACAAGAAAAAGATAGAACAATACAAGAAAGAATAAGACAAGATGTTGAGTCATTAGAATATTTCATTCAACAATTTACTGCATCACAAGCTAAAACATTTGATTTTCAAATGCATATTATGGTAACTGCAAGTAGTAGAGAAGAGCTTGATATGAAAAAAGTTAGTTTAAAAAACTATTTAGATGCAATGGAACTTAGAGCTATTCCATTAAGATTTGAACAAGAAAGAGTATTAAAATCTATACTTCCAATATTTGATAAACAACCAATTGAATCTAGAATTGGTACACCAATGCCATCACCAACAATGGCAGCAATGTATCCATTTATCTTTGATAGTATAAAAGATGATGGATTATCAACATTACTTGGTGTTGATTTCTCTGGTGGTGTTGTACTATTTAATCAATTTTTATATCAATTACGAAAAGAAAGTAATAGAAATAATGCAAATATGATTATACTAGGTACTTCAGGTAGTGGTAAATCTACAGCTGCAAAATTAATACTTAGAAGTCATATAAGAAATGGCTATCAAATAGTAGCAGTAGATCCAGAAGGCGAAATAAGTGAAATGACTAAGATGTATGGAGGAGACGTAATAGACCTTGGTAAAGGTGGAGAATTTGGTATGGTAAATCCTCTAGAAATAGTTATGGATGCAGATGATGAAGAAATTAAAAGTGGACTTGGCTATACTGTATTAACTAAAACTTTGCAGACTTTAAAAGCCTTTATGAAGTATTATGCACCAGATATAGAAGAGGATGTATTAACACTATTTAGTGAAGTAGTACAAGATACTTATGCTAGATTTGGTATTAACTTTAATACAGATTTTTCTAAATTTACTTCTAAAGATTACCCAACATTTAGTGATGTATATGTAACTGTAACTAGTAAACTTACATCTATGACTGTTAAAACACACGAGAGAGATGTTATGGAAAGACTAGAACTAAAACTAAGACCATTAGTAAGAGAGTTACAATACTACTTTAATGGACATACATCAATAAATACAGAAAGTGATTTCTTAGTATTTAATATAAAAGAATTAATGAATTCAGACGTAAACGTTAGAAATGCATTATTATTTAATGTATTAAAGTTTGCTTGGGGATTATGTTTAAATCCTAATGTAAATACAGTATTATCTGTTGATGAAGCACATGTATTATTAGGAGCAAAAAATGAACTTGGTGCAGAATTCTTGGCACAAGTACAAAGAAGAGCAAGAAAGTATAATACTGGTACAATAATAATTACTCAGCAACCATCAGACTTTGTAGCAGATGGAATACTAATGCACGGTAAAGCAATATTTGATAACTCATCTTATTACTTAGTAATGGGATTGAAGAAACAAGCAGTAGAAGACTTATCAATGTTGATAGATCTAAATGATAATGAAAAAGAAGGAATTAAGAGATTTAGTCAGGGAGAAGCATTATTTGTATGTGGTAATAGAAGAATGCAAATTAATGTAATAGTAACAGAACAAGAATTAGAGTCATTTGGCTCAGGTGGTGGATTATAAGCCATTATTAGGTGGTGATAGCTTTGAATGGAGAAAATAATAACTCTACAAATACTAATCAAAACAACGTACCTTCAAATGATGAAGCAAATGTAGGAGTTAATAATAGAACTAATAATAAACCAAATTATAGTAATAATAGAATAGGTAGAATGCCTAATAGAGGAATGAATAAATTTGGTAAAGGCGCTACAGCTGCAGGAAGTGGTTTAAGTAGAGCAGGTCGAGCATTATCAAAAACAGGAGCAGGGGCTGCTATTGGCTTACCACTATCTGCTATCGGTGCAGCAACTTCAGCAGCAGGAAAAGTAGCCTCATCAATATCTAAAGCAAAAGAAAATAAAGATAAAAAGCAGAAAGCTAAAACCACCGATAATAAGAATACAAGTTCAAATGATACCAAAAGTTCAGATGAAAAAGGTGCTAAAGCGAAGGAAGGCAAAGTATCTTCAAAAGAAAAGAATTCAAAGAAAAAAAATGATATACTAGGTAAATTAACTGTAAGAAAAGCCCTAAAAACTAAAATGATATTAATAGCAATAGGAATTGGAGCAAGTTTAATTTTTATAGTCCTATTTATCGTAGTGTTGATCACACCATTAATGACACTAGGTATAATAGATATTGGAGATACAAGTGGTACATCTGGTGACTCATCATTAACATATTCTTCTATTGAAGGAAATACAAGTTATTGGTGGCCTATAGGAAGTGAAGAGACTGATACTATAGATGGAAAGACATTTGCTACAGGAACACCAGTAGCTACTTCTATAACATCAACATATGATGAAAATAGAGTAATTAATGGACAACAAGATGTTCATACTGGAATGGATATAGCAGTATATGCTGACTATGGTGTTGTAAATGTAATCGCAGCCCAAAGTGGTAAAGTAATATTAGCTAAAGATAGTCCTGATTGTCCTTCAAATACTGAAGTCGTACCTTGTGGTAATTCTGGATATGGTAACTATGTAAAAATCGAAGATGCTTCAGGAGTAGTAATCATTTATGCCCATATGCATCAAGGAACAATAACAGTTAAAGAAGGAGATTACGTAGAACAAGGACAAGTAATAGGTAAAGTAGGAAGCAGTGGTAAATCAACTGGAGCTCACTTACATTTTGAAGTAAGGGTTAATGATTCTCCAGTAGCACCACTAAACTATGTATCTTCAGATAACCCAAGACCAATATCAAAAACAACTAATTATGTAGAAGGTAGTAATGAGAAAGAAAGCATATGCTTAACACTTAAAGCAAGTGGCTTTTCAAATAATGGTGTTATAGCATTAATGACAAATATCTATAATGAAAGTACATTTAATCCAACTAGTTATAATCCAGATGATAATGGAGGACCAAGTTATGGACTATGTCAATGGCATAATGAAAGATATGAAAACTTAAAAGCATCTTTCCCAGATAACTACCAAACAGTAGCAGGTCAAATAAGTTATCTTTCATATGAACTAAGTAATAGTTATAGTGCCTTAAATAACAATTTAAAAAATAGTACTAAGAGTGCTAGAGATTTAACTTATGATTTCTGTTATAGTTTTGAAGTACCATATGATACTACGAAAACTTGTAATAATAGAGCTAGTCAAGCTAAAGATTTTGAAAGTTATGTAAGAAATGGCTGCAAATAGAGGAGATAAATATGAATAGAATTTCAAGGGATGATATAAAAACTCTAATTGTTGTGTTAATAGTATGTAGTGTATCGACAGTAATAATACTATTACTAACAAGAAAAAGTAATTATGATAATTTATCTAATGTCAATGAATACAATACATATTTTTCTATTACATCGTATGCAAATACTTACATAACTGCTTTAGCAGATAATAAAAGTACTGAATATTTAAGTATATTAGATAAAGAATATATTACTAATAATAACATAAATGAAGATAATGCCTTTGATAATACTAAAGAATATCCAAGTGGTTCTTCATTAAATGTTACGAATATGAAATCAGTAAGATTAAAAGATTCTTATTTATATTATGTTAAAGGTAGAGTATATCAAAATGATATAGATGGAAAAACACTAGTGGATGATAATTTTCAAGCACTAATTAAGTTAGATTTTGATAATACAGCATACTCAGTATATCCAGTAGATGATAGTTAATAGTACTAAAAAAATAGAAGTAGAAAGCAATAATTATAATAAACTAATTACTCCAAAGTTAATAACTAAGGAGCAGGTGTGTGTCCTATATCTATCTGATTATATAGATAAACTATATAGCGACATAGAGGCATCATATGATCTATTAAGTGATAAAATGAAAGAACTAGATTATTTCTCTAGTCTAGAAAAATATAAAAATTATATGATAGAAAATCAAAATAAATTAACTACAGTCGCAGACAAGTGTCTTGAAAATAAAGTAGATGAAAATAGAACTTATAGTGTTATAGATAAAAATGGAAATAAGTTTAATTTTACCGAAGAAAGCGTAATGAACTATAAAGTTGATATATATTTAAGTAAGGATAAATG
>ERZ1034984.1658-NODE-1658-length-20022-cov-27.931036_pt1 | contig 20022 bp, 9 predicted proteins | sample MGYA00520589_ERZ1034984 | MGnify/ENA primary metagenome ERZ1034984 (study PRJEB33766, sample SAMN09781790) | gut metagenome | biome: gut microbiome | host: Homo sapiens | place: Madagascar | study: EMG produced TPA metagenomics assembly of the PRJNA485056 data... | reverse complement strand
CCGCACGACGGCATCGGCGGGCGCACCAAGCTCACGCCGGCCGACGGCGCGCGCGGCGAGGTTGTGATTGAGCAGCCGCGCGGCGAGGCGTACTACTATGTGCGTGGCAACGGTACCAAGAACCTGGACCGCTTCCGCGTGCGCACGCCGACGTCGCAGAACCTGGCGGGTCTGACGCATGCGCTGCAGGGCGTGCTCCTTGCCAACGTGCCTATGATTATCCTGACCATCGACCCCTGCATTAGCTGCACGGAAAGGTAGGCGCGGCATGAGTTTACTGACATTTGCCAAGACGGCCTTGGGTTCTATGGTCAAGCAGCCGGTCACGGTTTGCTATCCGCAGGAGAAGCTCGCAGCGCCCGAGCGCCTGCGCGGGCATATCGTCAACGACATGGACGCGTGCATCTGCTGCGGCATGTGCGCGCGTCGCTGCCCGGCGGGCGCACTTGCGGTCGATCGCAAGGGTGGGACGTGGTCGATCGACCCGTATGCCTGCGTGGTGTGCGGCGAGTGCATCGAAAGCTGCCCCAAACACTGCCTGACTATGGACACCGCCCGTACTCCAGTTGCGGCGGATAAGATTCCCACGGTAGAAACCAAGCCGGAGTAGCGCGAGAACGGGGCCGGTGGGGCAAAAATGCCCCACCGGCCCCGCGCGTGAACGCGCTCATGGGTCACCGCGAACAAAACTATGCCGGTTTACTACGATAAATCGCCAACCTCCAATCACACCGCATTCGGCAAAAACAAAACCGCAGGTAGACGGCTTGCGACTTTGCGAAAAAAGCGGGTGTGGTCGGGGACTCCGTATTTATCGTAGTAAACCGGCATAGTTTTGAAATGGCACCGTATCAGTAGCAGCCTCTGATCCCCCGGGGACGGAGGAAAACGGATCATTTTAGCCTCGCGAGGACCTCCGCGCGACCCGTCTGCCACGAAATGGGCCTATCTACTACGTTTGGGTGGCTACCCCCAACCATGACGAATAACGCGAAAACAAAACCGCAGGTAGAACGCCTGCGGTTTTTCGAAAAACGTGGGCATGGTCGGGGGTACCGGGCTAAACGTAGTAGATGGGCCAGTTTCGTGGCGGACGCCACCGACTGCTCCCTTGGGGATGGAAGAAAACGGGCCATTATGACCAGTCGATCTCGAGTCGCACCCGTTTTCCTGCGAAAACCCTCGTGTCTCAACTTTGGTGAGACATTTGTCTCACGCTCAAAACCGAATCTGGAACGTGTGTCACCTGCCCAAATTGTGTCTCATTTCGTAACTTTAGGATGATGCAAGGTCTGAGTCCGCGAGAAGGGAGACGCGATGAGTAAGTACACGAGGGGTCTCTTGGCGGTGATACTGGCCGTAGTGCTGGTGTTGCCGGCTGCAGCGTTTGCCATGCTGCCCGAGGCCAACGCCAGGTCCAGCACCGGAATGGACGGACCGACAGTAAGCGGAAAGGTCGTCGACCCCAATACCGGTGACAACTGGACATACTGGGCTGCCGGCTCTGACGGCAGCGGCAAAATCACGACACAAAACGTCGGCCGAATCTGGACCGACAAAACAGTCGAGGTCGGCGAGGAGTCGGACTTTCTAACCACGCTTTCGGCGATATCCTCGACATCCAACACAACGACGACGGTCCCCAAGCCGCTCGACATCGTGCTGGTGCTGGATGCTTCTGGCTCGATGAGTGACCCTATGAGTTCAAGCGATCGTACCAAGCGTATTGACGCGCTAAAGACCGCAGCCAATAGCTTTATAGACAAGATTGCCGAAGAAAATGCAAAGATCTCGGACGAGTCCAAGCGGCATAAGGTCGCCATTGTAAAGTTCTCGGGCAATAAGACTGAGCAGGTCGGCAACGGTACTTATCGTGAAGGCGGCCACACTTACAACTATTCGCAGACCATGAAAACCTTGACGCTTTGCTTGGGCGAGGATGCGGAGAGCCTTAAGAGCACGGTCAGCTCCATTTCCCCTGCCGGCGCCACGCGTGCCGACTATGGCATGGATCTTGCCGAGGGCATTTCTGGCCGCGAAGACGCCAAGAAGGTCGTCCTGTTCTTTACCGATGGTTCGCCCACGAGCTACAACAGCTTTGAGTCCTCGGTTGCCGATAGCGCCATCAACAAGGCAAACAGCCTGAAGAAAGACGGCACCGTCATTTACACCATTGGCATCTTTAGCGGCGCGAATCCCAGTGCCGATCCCACGGCCTCCGGCACGATTAACGAGAATAAGTTCATGCACGCCGTGTCGAGCAACTATCCTGCCGCCACGTCCAACATTTCTTACTGGGGCGAGTGGACCATCAACTTTGGTGCGCGCGCAGAAAACGCCAATTACTACAAGTCGGCGAAAAACGCCCAGGAGCTCGAGGACATCTTTAAGGACATCTCGGAGAGCATCACCGAGGTCGTTGGCTATCCGACCGAAATCCACGACGGCTATGGCGAGCATAAGTCCGGCTACATTACGTTTACCGATGAGCTGGGCGACTTTATGCAGGTCGATGGCTTCACCGAGGTCGAATACAACGGCAAGACGTTTAAGGGCCCGGAGGATCCGTCCACCACGGGTAATGTCGACACCTACACTTTTACCGGCGAAGCTGCGAATCTGGTCATCACCGTTCAACGCGCCGCAAAGGATAACCCTCAGCAGGGCGACATCGTAGAGGTCAAGATCCCTGCGTCGCTGATTCCGCTGCGCAAATTTAACGTCGACAAGACCAAGGGCACGCTTACAGTCAACGACGTCGAGCCCATCCGCGTGAAGTACGCTTCGAGCGTCAAGGCTATCGCGCGCGAAAACCTGTTCACCCCTGATGAGGTGCTGAAGAAGTACATCGATAAGAATACGACCGGCGAGCAGGGCTCCGAGTCCGTTGCCTTCTATGCCAACAAGTGGAGTGACAAGGACCTGGGCGACACGGTCGCCAACTTTACGCCCGCCACCACCAACCGTTACTACTTCTTCCAGAAGCAGACGCCCATTTACACGGATCCCGCCTGCACGCTGCCCGCGAAGGGACAGCTGGCGAGCGGCCGCCTTTATTACTACCAGGATGAGTTTGAGGTAGCGGACGCCAACGGCAAGCTCGACCACGGCACCACCGTTATCGAGTTTTCCGGCGAACATGCTGCGCAGTTTGCGGGCGGCGTGGTTGACGACGGGAGCGGAAACCTGTCGTTTAGCGAGGGAACCGCACGCCTGGCCTTTATTGACGAGCTTCATACCGACAAGAGCGACAACTTGACCGAAACCGCTTCCGACGTGCTCAATCCCAAGTGGAACGACACGTCCTCCAAGGCTAGCGCAACGCAGGTCAATTCTCACCTGGGCAACAACGGCAAGATCAGCTTTGCGTACAACATGACGCCGGCGACGGTGAATACCAAGGCCGACTTTGGCTTGACCAAGGTACTCGTGGGCCGCAGCGGGTCGGATACCGATGAGTTTAAGTTTGAGCTGACGCCCGAGGGCAACGCCCCGATTCCCGTGTCCGCGACTGCGTCCGTGCACCTGGACGACGAGGGCAAGGCTGCCATCGACTTTGGCACGATCGAATACAAAGAGCCCGGCACGTATGTCTACAAGGTCAGCGAAAAGAACGCCGGGACCACGGTCGATGGCGTTACCTACAGCAAGAATGTTGCGGAGATCACCGTGACGGTTACGCCCAACAAGAAGGGCGAGCTCAGCGCTGCCGTGGAGGTAACCTCGGGCAAGACCGAGTTCAGGAACACCTACGCTACGAATCCTGTTGAGTCCAGCGTTACCGACAAGATTGCCGTGACCAAGTCCCTGAGCGGCCGTGACCTTGCGGCCGGCGAGTTTAGTTTTGAGCTGCGCGAGGTTAAGGGCGAGGACTCCGAGCTTATCGAGACCGTTGCGAATGCCGCCGACGGCAAGGTGACGTTCAGCCCCATCAAGTACACCAAGATCGGCCAGCACACCTACAAGCTGCGCGAGGTCAAGGGTAACGCCGGTGGTATTGCCTACGATGAAACGGTCTACACCATCGTGACGACCATCAGCGATAACGGCAAGGGCCAGCTGGTGGCTACGCATGAGCTGAAGGACACCAAGGACGTCAAGAGCATCGAGTTCAAGAACTCCTACAATACGAAAGACGCCGAGGCGTCGCTTGCGGGCATCAAGAACCTGCTTGCTGACGGTTTGACCCCGGCCGACATCGCCGGCAAGTTCACCTTTACCGTGACTCCCGACGAGGCCGGCGCCCCAATGCCCGAGCGCACGACCGCAACCAACGACGCGGCCGGCAAGGTCGACTTTGGCAAGATCACCTTTACGCTCGATAACCTCAATAAGGTTCTAGGCGAAAAGCCCGAAAAGCGCGAGCACACCTATACCTACACCGTGACCGAGTCCGGCGAGGTAGCTGGTGTGACCAACGATGCCAAGCCTTCGCGCAAGGTTTCCTTTACCGTGACCGATAACGGCAAGGGCAATCTGAGCGTGTCCCGCAAGCCGGGCGGCAACGCGGCCTTCACGTTCACCAATACCTATAGCGTGACGCCTGTCGAGACGCGCGTCACCGACGAAATCACCGCGACCAAGCGCCTGACCGGGCGCGACCTCAAGGACGGCGAGTTCTCCTTCGAGCTCGTCAAGGGCGAGGGCAAGGACGCCCAGGTTGTTGCTACCGGCACCAACGACGCCAGCGGCAAGATCACGATGAGTCCCATCGAATACGACAAGCCCGGAACGCACACTTACACGCTGCGCGAGGTCAAGGGCAAGACTGGCGGCATCACCTACGACGGCAAGACCTATACCATCGAGACCACCATCACCGACAAGGGTGACGGCACGCTCGAGGCGAAGCATGAGCTGAAGGACGACGCCGAGAAGGCCGAGTTCACCAACTCTTACAAGCCTGGTTCCAAGGACTCCAGCGTCACCGACCAGATCACCGCGAAGAAGGTCCTGACCGGGCGCGAGCTTGGCCTTGTGGCCGGCGAGTTCCGTTTTGAGCTCGTCGAAGGTAACGTTGTTGCCGCTACCGGCACCAACAATGCCGACGGCAAGATCGTGATGGACCCCGTCACGTACACCGAGGCCGGCGAACACACCTACACGCTGCGCGAGACCAAGGCCGGCGCCACCGAGAACGGCATTACCTACAGCACCGCCCAATACACCATTGTGACTACGGTTACGGACAACGGCGACGGCACCCTCAGCGTCGAGCACAAACTGCAGAACGTCGAGGAAGCGATCTTCGAGAACGCCTACAACGTGACCCCCGAGCGCTCCAGCGTCACCGATCAGATCACCGCGACCAAGTCCCTGACCGGGCGCGACATGACCGCCGGTGAGTTCTCCTTCGAGCTCGTCGAGGGCGAGGGCGAGGACGCCAAGGTCGTTGCCACTGGCACCAATGCGGCTGACGGCACGATTACGATGAGCGCCGTGACGTACGACAAGCCCGGCGAGCACACCTATATCCTGCGCGAGGTTAAGGGCGCCGAAGGCAACGGCATCACCTACGACGACAAAACCTATACCGTCGTGACTACGATCACCGATAATGGCATGGGCAAGCTCGTGGCGAAGCACGAGCTGAAGGATGCCAAGACTGCTGAGTTCAAGAATTCCTACAAGCCGAACGCCGGAGAGTTTAGCGTCACCGACGAGATCACCGCGACCAAGTCCCTGACCGGGCGCGAGCTCAAGGACGGCGAGTTCTCCTTCCAGCTCGTTGAGGGCGAGGGCGAGGACGCCAAGGTCGTCGCCACTGGCAAGAATGCCGCTGACGGCACGATTACGATGAGCGCCGTGAAGTACGACAAGGCCGGAACGCACACCTACACGCTGCGCGAGGTCAACGGTGGAACCACTAGCAAGGGCATTACCTACAGTGACGCCAAGTTCACCATCGAGACGACCATCACCGATAACGGCGACGGCACGCTCAAGGCTGAGCATGTCCTGAAGGACGCCACGGCTGCGACTTTCGAGAACAGCTACAGCGTGACCCCGCTCGAGACTGAGCTCGACTTTGGTCTGAGCAAGGCCATCGACGGCCGCGACTGGACGGATGCGGACGAGTTCAGCTTTACCATCACCGCTCCCGAGGGCACCCCGCTGCCCGACCCCGCAACCGTGACCGTGAGTAACAAGAACGCGGACGACAACGGCATCGCCGCCATCAAGTTCGGCAAGATCCGCTACACGGCTGCCGGAACCTACAAGTACGAGATCCGTGAGAACGCGGGCAACGCGGCCGGCATGACGTATGACGGGCATGTCGCGACCGCCGAAGTGACCGTGACTGAGAACGACGAGGGCAAGCTGATCGCCAATGCCACCAAGAAGGAAAGCGGACGCTTCACCAACACGTACCGCACTGAGCTTAACTACACCGCGGCCGGCGGCCTTAAGCTCAGCAAGACCCTCTCCGGACGCCCCATGACCGAGGGCCAGTTCACCTTTACCGTGACGCCCGCCGATGCGGCTTCTGCCGACGCGCTCGGCCTGCACGAGGGCGCCAACGTGTACAAGTCCCCTGCGACGGCAGAGGCAACAGTCGGCCTGATTGACATCTTGGCGGGCCATGAGGTCAAGTTTACGCAGGCAGATGCCGGCAAGACCTTCACATACACCGTGGCCGAGAAGAACGACGGCCAGTCCGGCTACACCTACGACGACGCCGAGCGCACCGTGACGATCGCTATCGCCGACGATGGCGCCGGCACGCTTACCGCTACGACGACCGTTTCTGGCGGTTCCGATAGACCGCTGACCACTGAGTACAAGACCGGTGCCAGCGCGGTCGAGAGCGCTGTGGTCCCGTTCGGCAACAGCTATAGTGCATCGACCGATAGCCCGGGTACTCCTGCCAAGGTCGTTGCCACCAAGAAGCTGACCGGTCGTCCGATGGCCAACGGTGAGTTCTACTTTGGCATCGCCTACGCGGGCGAGACGGAAGCCATCGATGGTACGTGCGTTACCAACTTCAATGGTCAGGTGAGCTTTGGATGGCTGCATTACGACACTGAGATGCTCGCCAACCTGGTGAGCGCCGGGCGTGCCATCCGCACCGACGCAGACGGCAAGCTTAGGTGGACCATCAGCTACACGGCCTTTGAGTACACGAACTTGCTGGCCGACCAGGGCATTACCGCCGCGAAGCCGAGCTTTAGCTTTAAGGTCATCGTCGTTGACAACGGCGACGGAACCCTGACGGCGACGCCCGACTACGGTGGCACCGAGCCCGTGTTCGAGAACGTTTACGGCGCCGAGGCCGTGAATGCCACGCTCGCCGGTACCAAGAAGCTCCAGGCTGCCGAGGGCCTGACCCCGGCCGACATCACGGGCAAGTTCACCTTTACCGTGACCGCCGACGAGGCTGGCGCCCCGATGCCCGAGCGTACGACCGCAACTAACGACGCGGCCGGCAACGTGGACTTTGGCAAGATCCACTTTACGCTCGACGACCTCAACCGCGCCCTGGGCGTGACGGACGATGCTTCTGGCGATGCATCGAGCGACGCTGAAGCCAACGCCGACGAGGCCGAGGTTGACGCTGACGCCAGCGGTGACGAGGCCAAGGACGAGTCCAAGCCCGAGGCCCCCGCTGCTCCGCGCTCGCACACCTTTACCTATACGGTGACCGAGTCCGGTAGCGCCCCTGGCGTGACCAACGACACCAACGCCACGCGCAAGGTTTCCTACACCGTGACCGATGACGGCGCCGGACACCTGATCGTCAAGCGCGACGGCGGCGACGGTGCGGCCTTTACGTTCACCAACACGTACGGCGTGGCACCTACCGATTCTGTCGTGACCGATCAGGTCAAGACGGTTAAGCGTCTGACCGGACGCGACCTTGCGGCTGGCGAGTTCACGTTTGATCTGCTCGAGGACGGCGTGGTTGTCGCTAGTGGCACCAACGACGCCAACGGCAACGTTACGCTGAGCCCGATCCGCTACGAGGCGCCCGGCACGCACACGTACACGCTGCGCGAGGCTTGCCCCAACGCGCTCGGCCTGTACAAGGGCGTCACCTATGACGGCACGACCTACACCGTCGTGACCACCGTCTCCGACAACGGCGACGGCACGCTGACCGCGACGCACAAGCTCGAGGGAACCACCGAGTCGGCTGGCTTTACCAACAAGTATCACGCCATGCCCACGCAGGTTTCCATCGGCGCCATCAAGGTGCTCGAGGGACGCGAGCTCAAGAAGGACGAGTTTAGCTTTAAGCTCGTTGGCGAGGACATTGAGTTCACCGTCACCAACGATGCCGACGGCAAGATCAACTTCGACAAGTTCGAGTACGACGAGCCTGGTACGTACGTCTACACCATCAGCGAGGTCAAGGGCGACGAGGCCGGTATGACCTACGACAAGTCCGTCTTTACCGCGACCGTCAACGTGGTCGACGACGGCGAGGGCAACCTCAAGGCGAACGTCGCCTTTACCAAGGGCGACAAGAGCGTCGAGGGTATCGTGTTCAACAACACGTACAAGAAGCCCGAGACGCCCGTGCCGACGCCCGATCCCGGCACGCCCAAGACCGTGACGAACATCGTCAAGACGGTCAAGGGTTTCCTGCCCACCACGGGTGACCAGCAGGCCGCTGCACTGCTCATGGCATTTGTCATTGCCATGGCCGGCGTCGGAGCCCTGGTCTGGGGTATCCGTAAGCGCTAGGTACACTGGCAGCGCCCGGGGCAAAAAGGCCCCGGGCGGCCGGCGGGGAGCCAGAACATAGCCCCCACCCCCCCCAGCCGCCACGGAGGTATCTCCCTCCTCCGTGGCGGCGCTTTTGTGCTTAGGCGAGAAGGGCTTGCCACGAAATGGGCCCATCTACTATGTTTATCCCCTTACCCCCAACCATGCCAAAAAACGCGAAAACAAAACCGCAGGTAGAACGCCTGCGGTTTTCTGGAAAACGCGGTTATGGTTGGGGGTATCGGGTCAAACGTAGTAGATGGGCCGATTTCGTGGCGGGCGCCGTCAGCCGATCTCCGCGGGCGGAAGAAATCGGATCATTTTGGTCCCGCGAGGCTTGCGGAGGCGCTCGTGCAGGGCCGCCCGAACAAAACTATGCCGGTTTACTACGATGAATTCGACATTCCCGACCATGACTGCATTTTTCTAAATATTGCAAGCGTTCTACCTGCGGTTTTGTAAGCGCGCAATTTGCCGTGGTCGAAGGCGGGCGATTCATCGTAGTAATCCGGCATACTTTTGAAATGGCATTAAATCGATAGCAGCCATTTTGCCATGCCGGGGTGGTCGGTTGTTGGGTAATTACCCTCGCAGGTAGGCGATGGCGATCTGCGTGCGGTTGCGCAGGCCCATTTTGGCAAGGATTGAGCTGATGTGGTTGCGTACGGTGCCTTCGCCCATGTAGGCCGTGGCGGCGATTTCCTTGTTATCGAGGCCGCGGGCGATGAGCTCTGCGACTTCGAACTCGCGGTCGGTCAGGCTGGCAAAGGCGGCGGGCCGGCGGAGCGTGCCCGCCTCAACGCCCGTTCCGTCAAAGTCGATATCCTCGATCGCCTTGCCCTCGAGCACACGTTTACCTTCCATGACCTGCGCCAACGCCGGCGGAATAGCGGCGACATCGGTCTTGATCAGGTAGCCGCGGGCGCCCAGTTTGAGCGCCGACACAATGTACTCGTCATCCGAGAATGTCGTCAGAAACACCACCCGCGCCGCAGAGTCGTGCTCAAGGATCTCTCGTGCCGCCGAAAGTCCGTCGCGCCCCGGCATCTGGATGTCGAGCAGCGCGATATCGGGTGCGTGCTCGGCGTAGAGCGCGACCGCGTCGTCGCCATTGGCGCCGGTGCCCACTACTTCGATCTGCGTCTGGGCGCCCAGGATAATCTTGAGCGAATCGACCACTAGGCGGTCGTCGTCGACAACGATGAGCCTCATCGGGCCTCATCTCCTTGCGGTTTGGGAACGGTGGCAAACACACGCCAGCCGCCGGCGCCGGCACGCGGGCCGGCGGTGAAGGTGCCGCCAAGCGCCTCGATGCGCTCGCGCATGGAGGCGAGCCCCATGCCCTCGGCGACGCCGCGACCACCCGTCCGGGTCCTGCCAGTGCCATCGTCGGTAACGATGAGCTGGTAAAACGACGGATGCTCCATGCATCGCACAGTGACAGCATGGGCGCAAGCGTGGCGCATGGTGTTGGAGAGCGCCTCGCGCAGGACCGCCGCAAAGCAGTTCGCGACGTTTGCGGGCGCATGTTCGGTCATAACTTCAAGCTCAATCTGCGGGCCGCCGTCCGAGCGCGCGCCTTCAACAATGCGTTCGAGCTGCACGGAAAGGTCGACGGCGTTGTCGTTGAGCGCGTGGACGCTGGCGCGCACAAGCTGGAGCGCCTCGTCAACCGTGCGTTTAACGTCGGCGAAATCGGCGGCGACGCCGGGTTCGTCGACGTGGACCACGCGCAGGGCTTCGGCCTGCAGTGAGGCGCGCGTGAGCTGGTGCCCGACGTTATCGTGAATCTCGCGCGCGATGCGGGCGCGCTCGGCGAGCGTCGCGAGTTCGACCTCGTAGTCCTGTCGATCGGCGAGGTCACGGTTGCGTGCCTCCAGCGCCAGAGCACGTTCCTGCAGCTCATCGCGGGTACGGCGCATGCGCTCCTGCTCGCGCTCCAGCTGGGCTGTGCGCAGTGACAACAAGGTGGCGGCAACCGAAAGGATGGCGGTCAGCAGGAGCGTTCGTGCGGTGAGCGCGTCGGTGCGAAAGTCCGCGACGAGCGCAAAGACAAAGGCGACGCCAATGCCCAGCGCGACCCAGGCGTACTCGCGGCGCACGCGTCGCGCGATGTCATAGAGGGCGAGGGGCGCAAACGGCACAAACGGCGGCACGAAGACGGCCGCGATGATGTAAGCGCAGCTCGCGGTCTCGCTCGCGCGCCGGGCGCTTTTCCCCTGCGCGAGCTCGGCCAGCGAGGTGGTAATAACGCCAAGGCAAAACGCCGCGACCAGGCGAGCGTCCACAGCAAGGCCTGTAGCGGCTGCGATACAGCACGCCAGCACGATCGATTTGTCGAAAAGCCTGTTCATACGGGTATTGTACGCGAAGCCGCGCGTGGTGGAGGGGCCGCCTGCGCAACTGTGACATTCCTCCCGCACGGCAAATCGGCGTCGATCGCTCGCTCGAGCGGGGGGGTGCGCCTCCGTCCCCCCCCCGCGCTCGTGACAAAGCTCACTGGTGCGCGCCGCCCGCTCCTGCGATGATGCAGCCGTACCAGACCACGACCGACAGAAGGGCTGCCTCATGACAGACATCGTCCACGTCGAAAACCTCGTCAAGCGCTACGACGATCTTATCGCGCTCGACCACTTTAACCTGAGCATCGCTCCTGGCGAGATCTTTGGCCTGCTGGGCCCCAACGGCTCGGGCAAGACCACGTCCATCAACTGCATTTTGCAGCTGCTCGCCTACGACAAAGGCACCATCGAGCTGTTCGGCGAGCTCATGACGCCCACGCGTTATGACCTCAAGCGTCGCATCGGCGTGGTCCCGCAGCAAGTTGCGGTGTTCAACGAGCTCACGGTGCGCGAGAACATCGACTATTTCTGCAGCCTTTACGTCAGCGACCGCAAGCGCCGCCGCGCGCTGGTGGGCGAAGCCATCGACTTTGTCGGGCTGGGCGACTTTGCCAAGTTTCGCCCCGGTAAGCTCTCGGGCGGCCTGGCGCGCCGGCTCAACATCGCCTGCGGTATCGCGCACAAGCCCGAGCTCATCTTCTTTGACGAGCCCACGGTGGCGGTTGACCCCCAGAGCCGCAACGCCATCCTGGAGGGCATCTGCCGCCTGCGCGACGAGGGCGCTACGGTGGTGTATACCAGCCATTACATGGAGGAAGTCGAGCAGATCTGTAGCCGCATCATGATCATGGACGGCGGGCGCGTCCTGGCGCAGGGCACCAACGACGAGCTCAAGCGCATGATCCAGATGGGCGAGCGCGTGACTGTCGAGGTTGGCGCCGTCGAGGCCGCCACGGTCGAGCGCCTGCGTGCCCTCGAACACGTGCTCAGCGTTGAACTGTCCGGCGGCGAACTTGTCTGCACCTGCGAGGCGAGCCCGCACAACCTGGTGGACATCCTCGACACGCTGCGCGCTGCCGACGTGGCGCTCGGCCGCGTGTGGAGCGAGCCGCCGACCCTCAACGACGTGTTCCTCGAGATCACCGGCCGCGAGCTGCGCGACTAGGGGGCGGCCATGTTCAACACCATCATCACCACGGTCAAGACGCTGCTGCGCCGGCCGAGCACGTGGGTCTGGGGCGCTCTCTTTCCTATCGCGCTTTCCACGATGTTCATGTTTATGTTTGCGAACCTGAGCTCCGACGGCAAGGTCGACCCGGTGCCGGTGGCCATCGTGGCTGACGAAGCCTGGGACGCGTCGACCTTTAAGGACGTGGCGGCCTCGCTGTCTAAGGAGGGCGACGATCAGCTGCTCGAGATTCACGAGTGCGAGGATGCGGCTACCGCGAACCGCGCACTCAAGGCGGGCGAAGTCGCGGGCATCTACGCGGTCGATGCCGCGGGCGAGCCCAGGCTCACGCTGCTCTCGAGCTACGACAGCTCGCGCGCGTCCACGGTGCTCGTCGACCGCAGCATTCTGGAAACGGTGGCAAGCTCGTATACGCAAAATGCCGAGCTCATGGCCCAGATTGCCCAGGACAACCCGGCGGCGCTTGCCGACCCGGAGGCGGTTGCGCGCGCCCTGTCGCTCGAGGGCGGAACCCGTCGCGTGAGCCTGACACGCACCACGCCCGACGGCACGACCATTTACTACTACGCGCTTTTTGGCCTGGTCGCGATGATGTCTGCCGAGTTTGCCGCCTTGAGCGTCGTCGACCTGCAGCCCAACCTGTCGGGTCTTGGCGCACGCCGCTGCGTGGGCGGCCTTTCCAAGACGGCGTCGCTGGCCGGAATTTTCGTAGGCTCGTGGCTGGTTTCTTTTGCCTCGATGACGGTTGCGATTGGCTATGTGCGCCTGGTCGTCGGCGTCGACTTTGGCGGGCGCGAGGGACTGTGCCTGCTGGGCGGTGCCGCCTCCGCACTTGCCGCGACGGGCCTGGGGCTCTTTGTGGGCACGCTGCCCGTTAAGGGCGGCAAGGCGTCCAAGTCGGGCATCCTCACGGGCTTTGCCACCACGTGTGCCCTGTTTGCCGGGCTCTACGGCGAGCCGGCGATGGCACTTGCCGACGATGTCGCCCGCGCCTGCCCGGCCGAGTGCTGGCTCAACCCCGTCAAGCTCATCTGCGACATGTTCAATCGCCTGTATTTCTTTGAGGACCTGGGGCCCTTTGCCGTTCGCGCCGGCGCGCTCGTCCTGATGGCCCTGGTGTTTGTCGCCGCCGCTACGCTGATCTTTGGAAGGAGCCGCTATGAGCACCTTTAAGACCGCGCTTCGCATGGCGCTCGCGCACCCGCTCTATCTGCTCATTTATACGGTGTTCATCTCGCTCATGGGCGTATTCATCGCGGCATCGGTGAGCTGGAACTCGTCGCAGCTTACCGAGTACAAGCCCTACGACACCAACGTGATCGTGGTCGACCGCGACAATAGCGACCTTTCGCGGGCGCTTACCAAGCACCTGGGTTCGCGCTTTGACCTGGTCACGGGGGTTGGTGACGACACGTACGACCTTGCGGATGCGCTCGCCAAGAGCAACAGCGCCAAGGGCAGCGCCGACTGCGTGTTCTTTATTCCGGAGGGGTTTGAGGACGACCTGATCGCGGCCGCCCGTGCGGGGGAGGCCCTGCCCAAGCTCGATGTGACCTACGGCGCCGGCACCATGGCGGCAGCGCTTTCGTCTGCCGAGGCCTCGCGGTGGATCTCGCTCGCGGGCGCCGCGGCGGCGCTTGAGCCAGCTGCCTCCAACGGTGGCGTTGCCAAGGCGGCCGAGCATGCTGCCGCCAAGCGTGCCGAGGTCCAGATTGAGCAGGTCAAGGTCGACTCGACTGCCGCCGCCACGCTCGAGTCGTACTTCAACTTTGGCGCGTACGCGATCATCTCGTCGGTCATCGTGTCGGTGGGACTGGTGTTCTCGGGCATGAACGAGCCCGAGCGCGTGCGCCGCATGGAGGCCGGCCCGGTCTCCGAGCGCCAGCGTTCGCTTGCTGTGTTCGCGGCTGCCGCGGTGCTCACCGTCTGCATCTGGTTTGTGTCGAGCATGATGGGCGTCGTGGGCTTTGCCGGCGCGGTTGCCGAGGTCGGCGTGGGTCGCGTGTGTCTGGCGCTGGCGGCGACGTTTGCCCTGGCGTGCACGCCGCTGGCCGTTGGCTTTACCCTGGCGAGCTTGGGCGCGCGCGAGGAGCTGCTCAACGGCGTGGGCAACTTACTCGGCATGCTCATGACGTTTTTGGGCGGCGCCTGGATGCCGCTGTCGCTGATGGGCTCGGCCGTGCAGACCGCGGCACACTTTGTGCCGACATATTGGGTGAACGACGCGATCAGCAAGGCGCTTGCCTCGGACCTGACGTCTGCCGTGTTGGGCGACATCGCCTGCGATCTGGGCGTCACGGTGCTCTTCGCCGCGGCCATCGCCGCCGTAGGCCTAGCCCTCGCGCACAACAAATCCCGCGCCTAGCCACCTAGTCATTGGGGACGTTCTTAAACGACTGGTCGCTGGGGACAGTCTTTGCCGATTCGCCGGCTCGCCGGCCGTGCTGGCAAGGACTGTCCCAATATGCCGGGTGGCGAAAGGGCGTCCCTAGCGGCACTCATTGGGGACAGACTTAAATGAGCGATTTTACTCATTTAAGTCTGTCCCCAATGAGTAGGTTGGAAAAAATCCTTCCTGTCGCTTAAAAATAGTTCGCCGGGGTTTACTATTACCCTAGAAAAGTAGCAGAAGGCTAACAACGGGGGATAGCATGGCGACAAAGAAAGCCTACGTCCAGGTCAAAGGGCTCAAGAAACACTATGGCGACGGTGATGCACGCCTGACGGTGCTCGACGGCATCGACGCGTCCATCAACCGCGGCGAGATCTGCGTCATGCTGGGGCCGTCGGGCTCGGGCAAGTCGACCTTTCTCAACCTCATTGGCGGCCTGGAGGATGCCGACGGCGGCTCCATCATGGTGGACGGCTGCGACCTCACCGTGCTCAAGCCTGCCGATCTGGGCGAGTACCGCCGCCGCGAGCTGGGCTTTGTCTTCCAGTTCTACAACCTGGTGCCCGACCTTACCATCAAGGAAAACATTGAGGTCACGGCGCACCTGTCCAAAAAACCGCTCGACATCGACGACCTCCTACGCTCGCTGGGCCTCTACGAACACCGCAACAAGTTCCCGCGTCAGGTCTCGGGCGGCCAGCAGCAGCGCTGCGCCATCGGCCGCGCACTCGTCAAAAACCCGGGCCTGCTGTTGTGCGACGAGCCCACGGGCGCGCTTGACTACAAGACGTCCAAGGAAATCTTGCAGCTCATGGAGGATGTCAACCGCACTTACGGCTGCACCATCATCATTGTCACCCACAATGCCGCCATCGCGCGCATGGCAAATCGCGTGCTGCGCCTGCGCGACGGGCGCATCGTCGAGGATGAGCTCAACGATGCGCCCGTCGCGGCCGCCGATCTCGATTGGTAGGCGACGCCATGACACCTCTCGCAAAGCGACTCCCGCGCGAGCTGCGCCGCAATATCGGCAAGTACCTGGGCATCTTTTTGCTTATGTGCGGAAGCATCGCCCTCACGTCGGGCTTTTTGCTCGCGGCGCATTCCATCGGCTGCCTCATTGACGACATGCGCGATGCATATACGATCGAGGACGGCCGCGTGACTACCTCCTTCGAGGCCACCAAAGATCAGCTCAAGGCTGCCGAAGACGCGGCTGAGGACGTCGGCGGCGTTACGTTCTACAAGAATTTCTCCATCGACGCCATCATCAAAAAGACCGCCGGCGACGACGGCACCAAGCGCACACTACGCACCTATGCGCACCGCACCAAGGTCGATATCGCGTCCTACTGTGAGGGCAGGCAGCCCAAGGCGGACGACGAGGTGGCCATCGACCGCGTCTTCGCCACCAACAACGACCTCGCCGTGGGCGACAAAGTCGAGCTCGAGGGCCGCACCTACATCATCTGCGGCATCATGACCCAGCCCGATAGCCAGGCGCTGTTCCTCAACAATTCGGACTTTACGGTGAACACCATCACGTACGGCGTGGCCGAGGTCACCGACGCCGGCTTTGCCGCGCTTGAGGACGCCGGCGGCGCGCCTGCCTACACCTACTCCTTCACCTTTGCCGATCGCGACCTCCCCACTGCGGATCGCATCGATGCGGAGCAGGATATGGTCGAGGCGCTGACCGATGCCGATGCGCGCGTGGACGACCTGATCGATGTCGATTCCAATCAGGGCATTGGCTATGCGCGCGACGACGTGGACGGCGACTCCATGATGTGGATGACGTTGCTCGACATCATCATCGTGATCATGGCGTTCGTCTTTGTGGTGCTCACCGACGCCACCATCGAGGAGGAGAGCGCCATTATCGGCACGCTGCTCGCCAGCGGCTATCGCCGCCGCGAGATCGTGCTGCACTACCTGGCACTTCCCGCCATCGTGGGCGTGGTCGCGGCGCTTTTGGGCACCGCGCTCGGCGTTGCGTTCTTTACCGAGCCCATGCGCGGCCTCTACTACGGCTCGTACAGCCTGCCGCCCTTCCAGGTGTACTGGAGCTGGGAGATCTTCGTGAAGTGTGCCGTGGTCCCCGCCGCCGCGCTCATTCTCATCACGCTGGTGGGCCTGCTTCGCAAGATGGGCAAGACGCCGTTGCAGTTCCTTCGTCACGAGGCGAGCGGCAAATCGGGCACCAAGCGCGGTCTGCGGCTGCCGGAGCGCATGGGCTTTGTCTCGCGCTTCCGCCTGCGCGTCTTCCTGCGCAACCTGGGCAACTTCGCCACGCTCTTCGTGGGCATCGCGTTTGGGTCGCTGCTTTTGCTCTTTGGCCTGGCGATCCTGCCCACGATGACGCACTATGCGGACAACCTGGAGACGAGCCTGGTCGCCGAGCATCAGTACACACTCAAGGCGCCGCTGGAGCTCGAGGGCACTACCGAGGAGCGCGAGCAGTGGTCGGCACTCGAGCGCTTGCAGTCGGTTGACGGCGCGCTGCTTTCTGCCGCCCAGGATGCCGATGACGAGCTTGACGGCGCGGCCGATGCGGCGCAGACGGCAGCCGATGCCGCGACCGCATCTCCGTCTGCCGAGAGCCTGACCGCAGCGCAGGATGCGCTTGCCAAGGTCCAGGACAAGAAGGATGCGCTCTACGCGCGCCTTGACGATCTTGCCGATGCCCTCGGCTGCAACCGCGATGAGGCCATCGATCTGATCGACAAGGCCTCTAAGATCGACACTGACAACGACGATATCCACCCGGTCAATACGACCGACAACGGCGCGGAAAAGATTGCACAGGCCGAGAAATATGCCGTCTACCAGCTGCAATACGACCGCGGCGACGGAAATGGGCAGGAGACAATCTGCGTCTACGGCGTCTCGTCCGATTCGCGCTACTGGAAAGGGCTGGACGTCGGCGACGGGCGTGTCGTCTTTGGCGGTGGCCTGCTCGACAAGTTTGGCTGGAGCGAGGGGCAGAAGGTCACGCTCCGTGACAAGTACGAGGGCAAGGACTATTCGCTGGAGTACGCGGGCAAGGACGCCGCCTGGGGCTCCAAGTCGGACATGAATATCTACATGAGCATCGACGACTTTAACGAGCTGTTCGGCAACGACGCCGCCTACTTTAACGGCTATGTGAGCGACGAGAAGCTCGACCTCGATGCTCGTTACTTTGCCGGCGACACCACGCCCGACGACATGCGCGCCGTGGGCGACCAGTTTATCGGCATGATGAGCAAAATGATCGGCATGATGGTCGGGCTCGCGGTGTTTATCTTCCTGCTGTTTATGTACCTGCTGACCAAGGCCGTGATCGACCACAGCGCCCGCTCGATCAGCTACATGAAGGTCTTTGGCTATCGCGACGGCGAGATCTCGCACCTGTACATCCGCTCGATCACGCTGTGCGTGGCGGCGTCGCTCGTGCTGAGCCTGCCGGTGATCATCGGCTCGCTCACGGCCATCTTCCGCTCTATGCTGCTCGCCTATAACGGCAATATCGAGATTTACGTGCCGACCTGGTCCATGGCGGCATGCGTCGGCATTGGCTTTGCGACCTACCTGGTCGTGGCGTTGCTACACACGCGCTCTATCAAGCGCGTCAGCCTGGCCGAGGCCCTCAAAGTCCAAGAGTAGTCATCGGGGACGTTCTTAAACGACTAGCCATTGGGGACAGTCTTTGCCGATTCGCCGGCTCGCCGGCCGGGCTGGCGGGGACTGTCCCTGGCGGCACTCATTTAAGTCTGTCCCCAATGAGTGGTTTCAGTCATTTAAGTCTGTCCCCAATGAGTGGCTAGGTGCGGCGCTTGACTTCAACCCCGCTTTAACGGGTACCATCCTCTTATGTCTGTAACGCCATATAGACCGAGGGGATATATCTATGACCGCAACTGCACCCGCAGCACCAGCAAAGGTGTACTTTACCAACCTGCGCACGCATGCTCGCGAGAGCCAGCTCGACAAACTCAAGCGCCTCATTCGCCGCGCCGGTATTGAGCAGATCGACTTCGAGAACAAGTTCGTCGCTATCAAGATTCACTTTGGCGAGCTGGGCAATCTGAGCTTTTTGCGCCCCAACTACGCCCGCGCCGTCGCGGATGTCGTCAAGGAGCTGGGCGGCAAGCCCTTCCTCACCGACTGCAACACGCTCTATGTCGGTAGCCGCAAAAACGCGCTCGAGCACATCGATACCGCCTACCAGAACGGCTTTACCCCGTATGCCACGGGCTGCCAGATCATCATCGCCGACGGCCTCAAGGGCACCGACGAGGCACTCGTTCCGGTCGAGGGCGGCGAGTACGTGCGCGAGGCAAAGATCGGCCAGGCACTCATGGATGCCGACATCGTGATCAGCCTTACGCACTTTAAGGGTCATGAGCAGGCGGGCTTTGGCGGCGCCATGAAGAACCTGGGCATGGGAGGCGGCAGCCGTGCCGGCAAGATGGAGCAGCATGCCGCCGGCAAGCCGAGCGTCGATACTACCAACTGCGTAGGTTGCCGTGCCTGCGAGAAGATTTGCGCGCACAGCGCCATCACGTTTGACGGTACGCGTGAGCGCGAGCTTGCCAACGGCAGCACCCGCACGGTTCACGTGGCTGCCATCGACCACGATCGCTGCGTGGGCTGCGGACGCTGCATTGCGGCGTGCAACCAGGACTGCATCAAGCCCGACTATGATGCCGCGGCCGACGTGCTCAACTACAAGATCGCTGAGTACACCAAGGCCATCGTCGACGGCCGCCCGAGCTTCCACATCTCGCTCGCCATGGACATCAGCCCCAACTGCGACTGCCATCCCGAGAATGACACGCCCATCGTCAACGATATCGGCATGTTCGCGAGCTTCGACCCGGTCGCCATCGACCAGGCCTGTGCCGATGCCGTCATGGCATCCGAGCCGCTGCCCAACACCGAGCTTACCGACAGCGCGGCCAAGATGGAGCATAACCACGAGCATTTGGAGGGCGAGCAGGCGCGCGACCCCTTCTGCATCACGCATCCCGACACCGACTGGCGCGCGTGCATCGCGCATGCCGAGAAGATCGGCCTGGGCACGAGCAAGTACGAGCTCATCGAGGTCAAATAGCGCCTAGCTATTGGACATATCAAGCGCTTTTGTAGCGCAACGTTAGTAAAAACCGCCCGTGAGCACAGCGCCCACGGGCGGCTTTTTGGAAGTGCTAGGGGCCAGATAGACCAGTAAACCGTACTATTTGCTTAAAAATTCTTGTCGAGGAAGTCGTCGACCGTGTTCCAGTAGAGCTCGGGGTCAACTTGCGCGCTCTTGGCGTGGGTGGCGCCGTGGATAGTGAGCTTCTGTTTAACCTTGCTGGCGCACGCGTCGTAGTTTTGGTCGAGCATGTCGTACGGCACAAAGG
>ERZ1034984.1656-NODE-1656-length-20088-cov-27.314381_pt1 | contig 20088 bp, 16 predicted proteins | sample MGYA00520589_ERZ1034984 | MGnify/ENA primary metagenome ERZ1034984 (study PRJEB33766, sample SAMN09781790) | gut metagenome | biome: gut microbiome | host: Homo sapiens | place: Madagascar | study: EMG produced TPA metagenomics assembly of the PRJNA485056 data... | reverse complement strand
GAATTCGCTTCTACAATTTGAACGGATTTTTTGTTAAAAAACTTGCACACGGCGTAAATTCACCTCTGAATAACACATAACTCATAAGAGTGACTATCATGCAGAATGGTTTGAAATCGAAGTTTTTTCTTCTTCTGTTGCTGTTTGGCGTTCTGCCGGCCATCGTGTCGGCATGGGAACTGAAGCCGGTAAACAGTATGCAGCTGTATCCTGAACCGGACACCGATGCCCGGCTCATATTTTCAGCCGACACACCGGCTGAATCTGATTTCCTGCCGTATGATTTGCTGAATTATGCCGGCGAGAAGGTTTTTTCAGGAAAACTCCTGCGAAACAAAGACAACAGATGGGAACTGACATTCAACCGCCCTGCCGGATTCTATGAAATCGAACTGGAGAACGGCCAGCGCATCGGGGTGCTTGCCGCCCCGACTGCGAAAAAACCGTATGATGATTTTTTTGCTCACGAGGCTCTTTTCGGCGGAGAATCGCCTTCCTATATTCGAGATCATATTGCAGTTTTCCGTAAATTCGGCCTGCTCAATGTCCGGGAATATTGCGGCTGGCAGGATATGGCGCAGCACGGCAATTATTCCGGGCAGCGGGCAATTCTGGACACCTTGCACGACGGCGGATTGCGGAGCATGATTTTCTTCGATCGTTTGCCTGCCGTTGCCAATGTGGGCGGCAAAAGCAATTTGCCCCGTTATATGCATAAACTCAGCGATGAGGCGGATCGCCTGCTTGATTGCAGTTCAAATGCCGATTATATCCAGGTTTACAATGAGTTTGTGAACAGACCGGGCGATGCAAGTGTACCGGCAACTGTATTGTTCGGCAACCGGATACGGGAAAAACACTCCCAAGCGGTACTGATCGGACAGGGAATGTGTGCCGCCCAGCAATCGGTTTCCGCCGTCTCCTCCTTTGTGCAGAACGGTTATCATGAACTGACAGAGGCGCTTTGCATACAGACTTACGCCGCTCCGGAAGCCATCGAAGCAATAATTCGCGATTATCGCGAAGCATTGAAGGGTGATGACCGTCAGGGGATGGATTTGTGGTGCACGGAGTCAGGAAAACCGTGGTATCGCGGCGGAGTCTCCGCCACGTTAAAGGGAAAGGTCAGTGCTGAAAAACGGCGGGCCGATATTCTGGAGGATCAGATATCCGCGAAATGGATTGCCATGAAAGCGGTCGAGTTCAAGGCCCTGGGTGCGAAACGCTATTTCCCCTTTACCCAGAAACCGCATGTGGAGAATGCCAATAATTTTGGAATGATTGATTTTCTTCATACCCCGATGCGTTCCCAGGCGGCGTACCTTGTCCTCCCCGGAGTAATCGGCGGCATGAAATATATCGGTGACCTGCGCTTTCCCGCATCTGAAAACATAACGCTTTGCCGCGTATTCTCCGGGAAAGACAGAACCGTTGCCGTGCTTTACCGCAACGACAACGACACTGCCCCGGTATCGCTGCGGGGGCTGCCCGTTACAGGCATATTGTCTGTGGACGGAGCGCGCATTCCCGTCGCGTCGGACAAGGTGAAGATGACCGGCGGCATTCTCTATCTGGAATTGGATGGGCAAAAACTCGGCGGAAGCCTGGTGACGGATACGGAGGCAATGCGTCTTTTTGCGATGTCGGAACACGGACAGGCACATTCGCGGAAAGTCTATCCCGGCGTGCTTTTATATGATTATCAGCCGGAACGCGACGGCACCTGTGATCCGGCGGGATACAACTTCCTGCCGCGGAGAATTGATGTCGTTGCGATGAATTTTTCGCCGGAGGAGATCGAAATCAAGCCGGAGACGATTCTTCCGCACGGAGCAAAAGTCGTCGAAAGCCCGTCCGACCTGATTAAAATTCCCGCCAACGGCGAGGTCGCCGTATCGTGGGAGATCGACTGGAAAGGCTGCAATGAGTCCAATCCGGTGTTCAAGGTTCAGGATGGGAATGGAAATACGCCGCCTCTTTCATTGAGATTCTTCTATCCTGAAAAATGCGCGAGCAAAACCTTTGACTTCATGAACCTTGACCGTTGGACCCGCAATTGCAACGGAGATATGAGCATTCAATACGATCCGCCGGAGAATGCCCTGCGGTTCCATGTCAATTTCCTCGGACATACAGACCGATGGGTATTCCCCCGGTATACGTTGAGCGACAGTGAAACATTTGACGATGTTGTGGCGCTGGAGTTCAAAATCAAGGCAATACAGTCGCCGCGTGAAAAACGCTATGCCTTCAATATTGTTTTCATCGGCGACAACCGTCTCGGATATGAGCCGCCCACGGAGGAATGGGAAACCCGAACCGTGATGCTCAAGGGGGCGATTCAGGACAATGCGAGGAGTATGATGATTGGCATGGGGGCGTATTCGCCGGAAATGGTATTCTGGATAAAGGACATACGCTTTCTGAAGTCGGTTAAGTAGACATGCCGGGATGGTGTCTGATTAGATTGCAGCTTTGAAAATAAGCCTCTTCACCAGAATTTGTGGGCGAAATCCGGTTCAGGGAGTTCGCCAAGCTGGTGATATAAGCACACTTTTGCAATTTTGAGCGTTCGAAATCCGAACGATTTTCTGATAGTCAGATTTATTTTCCTGTTCAACCCTTCGACGATGCCACTGTTGAACTGCTTTTTTGCCCTGAAATAATTCAAGATCAAAGGACGATGAGCGGTCAACATCCTAGCAAGGTCCTTCATCGGTTCGAGTCGGCTGAAAATTGCGGCATGGCACCACTGGTCAAGAAACTTTCCCGCCCATCCCGGCGAACGATAATCCCAAAGCTTTTGAAATTGTTCTCGCAACAGGTATGCTTTTACCGTCCGCAGATTCATCTTCAAGAGTTCATTGAGTTTGAATCCTTGCTTTTCTGTTTAGGGCTTGCGATTTATTTGGGGTTGCTGAACCGGAGGTGGCTATGCTGCCACTGGTAAATTTCATTACTTTCATCCTTATAGACACTCCAGCAGATTGTCGAAAAAGAGTCCCTATTGCCTTCTTTCAGATTCCGCCTCACAGTGGACACCCTTAGCTTTCGCTAACAGTTCCTACTGACAAGCCTGTATCGGACTTTCACCGACGAGTCAATACACGTGCCGCGCATACAAGCATACAGGATTGCAATTATTATAAACAATCCTGTATGATATATCATCAGCCGATGATTAAGCCAGAACCGTCAGAAATTTTTTCTCGTGCTTCTGCAAGATGCTGCGAAGTTCATCCTCCGGCAGCGAATACGCCAGTTCGGCAATGCGCTGCCGAATGGAAAGATTTTCCGGCTGATCTGCCGTACTGTTGAAAATCAGAAACTCCGGGAGTTTCTCAATGGCTTCCTGCTTGGCCTTGATGGAAACGTGCGCCATGTAGTGCCTTGTCATTTCCGGAGTCATATGTCCGACGATGGATTGTACTGTCGAAAGCGGAATTCCGGCCTGTCCGGCGTAATAGCAGAATACATGCCGCATCGAATGCAGATCCTTGACGCTGATCGCCCGGCGGCCTTCCGGCTTTTTCGTCGTTTTGATTCCAAGTCCTTCCAGAAAACGCTTGATTCGGTATGAAACCAGCGAAGCATCGTGCAGATACATTTCGGCATGTACTGGAAATACATATCCTCCTCGTCGCGGAAGAGTTTTCAGATAATTCTCCAAAGCCGACAGAATCGGAATTGCCATATCGATGCCGGTTTTGCGGCGCTTGCGGAAGATCATCCGGGTTGCCCATGAAATCTCATCCCATTTCAAAGTACAGATGTCACCTTCAGTTAAACCGGTCACGGCGGCAACCAGAAACAGCGGACGGCAGAACTCCGAAAGTTCATCATCCCGGAAGATGGCCCGCTTGATGAGCGCAAGTTCCGATTCGGAGAAAATCTCCCGGTCGGTCTGCTTCCACTCTGGAGTAATCACATTTGCCCACGGATTCATGACGATTCCGGCGTCTTCAGAGAGTTTTGTGAAAACCTCCTTACAGACACGGGCGATCTCATGAATGGTCTTACCAGCCAGTTTGTATTCCCGCCTGTAACCGGCGCGGATGATTCCATCATTGCGCCGGGCCTGAAATGTGACATCTTTGACAAACCTGCCGTTTTTGATCAGATAAGCGATATAGCTTTCGCAATGACATTTCCGAACCGCCGTCATGGCGGTGATCTCCGGATAAGTCGCTTTCATAAATGCCAGAAAATCATTCCAGAAGCGCTGTTTCTGCCTGATGATATGTTCTGACGGCATCCGCTTTGACGGTTTCTCCTGTGAAAGCACATATGCTTCTTCCAGAAGAATCTGCCTGCCGCCGCTCAATTCGAGCTTGTAATTCTCAACCAAGGCGACAATGGTTTTGTTCTGCCGGATTCTCTTCTTTTCCCTTTGGAGCGCCTCATATTCTTTCAGCTTTTCGGCATAAACCTGCTCCTCGAATTTCAAGGCGTCCTTTTCGGTTGTACAGTTTTCACAGACACCGGAGAAACGGTGTTCTTTGAGACGGAAACGGTAGTGATACTTCTTTCCACGCAGTTGGACGGACATTTCAAGACTCCTCCTGAACCATCATGATTTCTGATGAATTGACACAGGAGGCTATGTCGAAATACTTCTCCGCAAACGGGCACAAACCGGGCACAAAATCGTGCGCCGAACTGTCCGGAAATTTGTAAATCCTCGATTTTGAGGGTAAAAATGGCTCCGGCAGCTGGATTCGAACCAGCGACCAAGTGGTTAACAGCCTTTCCCATATCCATGGCAACCACTTCAATTTCAGCTTTTGACCTTCGCAGCAGAAGTAGAAAAGCTCTGAGAGCGTCGCCGTCCTTGCCTTGATCCACATGAAGGACGGCACCGGAATCCAGATCACGAACGATCGTCCAGTATGCCGTTTTTCCTGCTGCTGTATGGCCGATGGCAATTTCATCAATCCCAATGATTTTGACATGTTTGAGCTTGATCCGTCTGAACTTGCGTTTCAAATAACGTTTTTCGCAGGCTTTGACGATGCGCCAGTCAAGATGAAAATAGTTGCTGATCGCGTGAATTGTCATTTCCGGGCGAAGTTCTAGAATCGTTCGCTCCAATGCCTTCGTAATTCTGGTTTTGGGATGGGACAAAAACGGCAGTTCTTCCACAGAGAGAGCGCGACAACGAGGACAATATATACGGTGCAGTTCCACCTCAAAATACACTTTCATGCCTCCATAGGGCAATCCCTGAATACGTCTTGTCCGATAATGATGCGCATTGACAGAACAATGAAAACATTTGGGACAGCGAAATTCCTTCCGTTTCAGACGCTGAATCACTTCTCCTTCAGAATATTGAAAAGAATGGTGTTGAAATCCAACAATTCCCTGTGTATGGTATGCAAGACTGGTCGACATTATGTTCCTCGATGTTTGGTCTCCAAACTAAAACATAGAGCCTGATGCGGCCAGTCGCTTTTCTTTTCACAAAGTTTTCCGAAAACTTTTTTTTCGGAAAACATCACTTACCTATTCAGACGGGTTCCCGAAGCTGTCAAGTTTCAAACGGAATAAAAGGGAGCATCGCGACCGATTATGCCGGATTGGGACTTGACTGCACAGGGGTTCCGGATATTCCCTTCCCATTTTTTACACAAAGTGCAGAAGAACCATTTTTTTCAACAAGGGAATGGCTGTCCGCCGCAAATCAGAGCGTTTTCGTTTATTAGTTGATAAGCTCTTAACTTATTACACTTGCAGAAGGGGGCAATATCGTTAGGAAACCGTAATATACTGTTACGGACAAGTTGGCTCCGCTTTTTTCACGCCTCCAAAAGTTTGTCAGGACAGGGGTGATGGAAACAGGGAAAACAAAATCTCTGTTCCCTTGCGAACCGCGCAAAGAAAGGACAAATTAACGCGTATTTTGTCCATTGTTGATTTATTTTCCTTTGGTATAATATAAACAGGATACAGAAACAACATCACGTGCTGAACAAGGAGCGCAAATGAAACGGTTATGGAATCGGCTGCCTTCTTTTGCCGCATTATTTTCACTCACTGCGGGAGTGTTCGCGGCGGAGGATCTGACACTCTATCACAAGGAGCTTGCCAAAGCGGACGAACTGCCGGGCATCCGGGCGGCTTCGACGGAACGCTTCGAAACCTTGAAGCAAAACATAGAATCTTCCCGTCAGAACTTTAAAACGGAAAAGCTTCCGCCGCTCGTCCGGGAACGCATGACCAAACGCTTTGAAATCTGCGACCGGCTGATCCGCACCATTCAGGCGCAATCGCAGAATCCGCAGATGGAAAACGTCTTTCACGTGATGCGCGCATTGAATGACCTTGAAATCTTCGAGCGCTATTTCAAAGACGAACTCGAACACGGCAAAAAAGTGCAGGCGCTGCCCGCAGCAAAGGTTTTCTCGGTGAAGGATTTCGGGGCGAAGGGTGACGGCATCACGGACGACACCGCGGCGGTCGAAGCGGCGCTGGCCGCGATTCGCAAACTCGGCGGCGCTCCGGCGGAGCTGCTCTTCCCCAAGGGGAAATACCGCTTTTCAAAGCTGATGCACGCGGAATCGACCCGCAATCTTTTCGGAAATAAACCGATTCCCTGCGCCGATGTCAAAAAGGAAAACTCCAACAATCACTATTATACGAAATATGTCCATTTCCTGCTGACCGATTTCGACAATCTGACCGTGCGGGGCGAAACGCCCGATACCGAACTCATCTTTGCCGGACAGGAGCACGGAATCCTGCTCGCGGCCTGCAACAACGTCACGCTGAAGGATCTCACGCTCCGCAGCGGCCTCCCGACCCATACGCAGGGAATGCTCGAAGCGGTCGATATGAAAAACAAAACACTGACGCTCCGCATCGATCCAGGGTTCCCCACGCCGGAAGATTCCTGCTGGAAGGTTGTCCACGACTGCACGGCGCAATCGTACGACGACAAGGGCGTACTGGTGAAAGCCGGTTCCGATATTCTCGTCATCAAACCGTGGACGTACAAAAAACTCGGTGACCGTCTCTACGAAATGAACTACACCGCAGCGCGTTACCGGCAGATTCCCTCCGGAATCCGGATGGCATTCCCGGTGCGGCAGGACAGGCAGAGCATGGTTCAGCCCAAGCGGTGCAAATTCACCACCTTCGACAACATCACCATCGTGAGCGCCGGCGCGTCGGCATTTCCCACGGCCGAAAGCTACGTTACAAGCTTCATCAACTGTAAAATCCTCCCCGAAAAAGGACGCCTGATGAGCTCTGCCGCCGACGGCAGCTTCAATGCGGACAACTTCTTCGGCCCCTACTACCGCGGCTGTATTTTCCGCAACTTCGGCGATGACGGCATCAACGTTTTCGGCTATGCCGGACATTTGCTCGAACAGAAGGGAAAATGGATCAAGGCCGACTGTCACCACTTCTTCGGCGAATACGTCGCTCCCGGTGAAACCCTGACGCTCCAAAAGAAATTCATCGTCGCGATCATTGATCCCAACACCGGAAAAATCAAAGGAATGGCGCGGGTCGTTTCGGTGAAATCAACTCCTGACAACGGTCTGCCGGTCTGCGAAATGGAACTCGACGGCCATCTCGCGGAAAATGCCATCGTCACGGCGAAAACACTCGCACCGGAACTCTCGTGGATCGAATATCGCAAAGCAGTCAACGAAGCGGCCGCGAAAAGACGGGCGCAGATGCAGAGCGGCCCGCCGGAATCCAAACCGGATATGATCGCATTTCTGCATGAAAGCGGCATCGGCACCGTCGTGACCGGATGCGAATTCACCAACAACCGCCACAACGGCATTACGATGCAGAGCAGCAACGTCCTCATCGAAAACACCCTGCTCGGTGACAATTCCGATTTCGGCATCCTGCTCGCCAGTTACTACCGCGGACTCGGCGGCTGGCGCGAGGGCGGATTGCCCTACAATGTGGTCATCCGTAACAATACACTGCGCAACACCTTCATCGCCTTGAGTCTCTGGTACTCCATCGGACAGGGAAAATACGCGCCCGTCGCCGCACTGCGCGACATCTTATTTGAAAACAACCGCTGCATCGGCGCCACCCGCGGAATCGATTTCTACAACGTCAATGGTTTCTGTATGCGCCGCAACGTAATGGAAGGACTCAAGTTCGTCCGCTGCGACAAATCCAACAACGTCTACATGGAGAACAATCTCTGGGACGGCGAAGCCTTTTCGCCCGCTCATTTCCTCGCCGTAGCCAAGGGCGAACCCGTGAAGTGCGACTTCCGCACGACCGATCCGAAATTCGCCGGACGCGCCCCCGAACTGAACAAGCTGAAGCTCGATCACTACCGCTGGAGCAAAACACCGGATTCCCTCAAACTTCAGATGAAGTCCGAAGGACTTGGTGTCGATATCCTCAAGCGTCCCGAAGGCGAAAAAATCCATGCGGCCTTTACCCAGACCGGATTCCTCTGTTCCGGGCTTCCGGTCGGAAACTACCGGGTGAAAGTATGCGTTACCGCCGACCGCGACTGCTCAATTCTTCTCGTTTCGGAGATCGTGAAAAAAAAGGAGTTCGCCAGCAAACGCATCTCCTGCAAAGCCAATGCGCCGCAGGAAACGGAGCTCCTGTTGAATGTGGAGAGCGGTCATGCGTGGCAGCCGATGCGCCTTTGCTCCTACTATCTGGCCGAAGCGGAAGCCGGAACGCATTTTGAACTCACCCGCCCGACAGTGGAACATATCGAAAAGAAGTAACTATGCTGAATCCGGAAAAAATTTCATCCTCACTGCTGCTGGAAGGCGATGCCGACACCGCCTACCGCGATCCGGCGGCATTTTACCGGAATGGCGTGATCTATTTGTACTTCACGCTGGTCGAGAGTCGCAACGGATGCGATCCACTGGAATTCGTGGCGATGACGGCGACGCGCGATCTCATCGAATTTTCGCCGGTGCGCAAACTGACGCCGGGGGATGTTGCGCTCAATTATTCAAGTCCCGGCAACGTGATCGAATACAACGGGATTTACTATCTCTGCTGTCAGACCTATTGCCGCGAAAACGGCGAGAAATTCGGCAACGGACGGAGCCGTCTCCAACTGATGCATTCCGGCGATCTGGTGAACTGGAGCGAACCGGAACTGATCCGCGTCAAAGGCTGTGACGTGCCGGAAAAGGAGATGGGACGGATGATTGACCCATATTTGTTCCGCGCTCCCGGCGAAAAACGTTTCCGCTGTTTCTACAAACAGAACGGCTGTTCGGTTTCGACCTCCCCCGATCTGGTGAACTGGACTCCGCTGGGGCATTTCGACTGTGGCGAAAATGTGAGTGTCGTTTCCGACCGCCCGGGGCATTACCTTTTGTACCACTCGCCCGACAACGGCATCGGCTGCAAGGAGAGCGGCGATCTGGAACACTGGAAAGACCGCGGTGCTCCCCTGACGCTTGGCCAAGCCGAATGGCCGTGGGCCAGCGGCAGGCTGACCGCCGGAACCGTGCTGGATTTGCGTGAATCCCACGACTGTATCCTTCTCTTTTTCCACGGCTCGGGAGGTTCCGGCGAAGAGGAGTGTTTCGACAATTACGCAAGTCTGGGCGTCGCATGGAGCAAGGATTTCATTCACTGGAAATGGAAATAAAAAATGAAGGGATTGAAAAACAAAAGTTGATCCGGGGCAACCCAAAGAAATTGAACCTCAAACATTCGCGTGAGCAGAAAGGTGAAAAACAGATGAAAAAGCGCTTTACGTTGATTGAGCTCCTCATTGTGATTGCAATCATCGCAATTCTTGCCGGGATGCTTTTGCCCGCGCTGAATCAGGCGCGGAACAAGGCGCGGGCTTCCCAGTGCGTCAACAACCTCAAGCAGACCATGCAGGGCGGATTGATGTATACCAATGACTACAGTGGACGTCTGCCGCTCACTTTAGGCGGCAGTACTTACGATACCTGGGTCAATGCGCTCTGCGACGTGACTTCCGCCATCGGCGCAAAATACAACAAGTATATCGGCAAAGAGAGCGTCCGCTGTCCCGCGCAGCCCGCATTTTCACCGGAAACCAACGCCACACGCGTCCGCTCGTGGGGTTGCTACGGCATGTGGAATTCCGGCGCCGACCAGCCCGTCAGCGGCGTCGGAGCGACACGGTATGATTCAGGGAATTTCAAAAATCTTGCAGGCAACTGTTTTTCCATCGACGCCAACGGCGCCTGCTGGCTCATTCCCAGTATGAAGACTCCCTCCCGTGTCTTCATTTTTTCCGACAGCATCTGCAAAACAACGGGAGCCGGGTACGAAAATCGCGGATTCTTCTGTATCTACCGTCAAATCGATCCCACCCAAGTCGATGGCGCAATCTACGCCGGACACAGCGACCGGGCGAACTTCGCCTTTGGCGACGGTCATGTCGAACCGCAGGACAAAAACATGATGGCTCAGCAGATTTTCCCGATCAAGTATGTCAAGAATTCATCGCTTGCCATTCTCACGCTGTTCTGACATCAGCCTTTCGGCGGCACGGCCCAGCCTTCCCGTTTGGGTTTGAGACTGCGTGACTGCGCGCGGCATGCCGAAGGAGAGAGCCCGGTCTTGCGGCGGAAGATCCGCGAAAAATAATAGGGATCGCGGAATCCCAGCGAAAAGGCGATCTCCTTGATCGGCAGTTCCGAATTGGCCAGCAGATTTGCGGCGGCGGAAATCCGGTTGGCAAGATTCTCCGCATAAGGCGTACTCTGAAACGCCTTCTTGAAAATGCGGATCGTCTGGGAAACCGACCGCCCCGAATATTTCGATAAATCCCTGAGTGAAAGTTTGACACCCGGCTGACTGGCGATATATTCTTTGAGACTGGCGGGGTTGGGGGTTGAGCTGTCGTTCTGCAGAAAGCTCCACAAGCCGGCGAAGATCGGCAATATGATTCTCGGCGCGGCGATTTCCGGCGGCAGCAGCTGTTTGCGGAGAATATGGAGCCCTTCCTCAAAAAAGGATTGCAGCGGGCACTGCCGAAAAAGAATCTGATCGTCAAGATGATAGGACGTAAGAAGCGGACGCACGAGCGGTCCGGAAATATTGAACCAGAGTTTATGCCACGGCGTATCCGCGTCGGAGGCGTAATAGTGATCGGTATAAGGAGGAATCAGATAAACGTCGCCGGCAATCGGTTTGAAAAATTCACCGTTGACCACCAGCGAACCGGAACCGCTGACGATATATTCCAGCACCGCCTTGCCGGAATCCGCACGTGAAATATAATAGCTTTTGTCGCAAAAACTGATTCCGGCCAGTTCGATGGTCAGCGGCGTTTCCGGCGGCGACGGAAGTACATGAATGATATCTTCTCTCATTATGCGCATAATCTCCTGTTCTGAGCGCATTTTATCCTGTTTTTAATATATTCTCTTTTTTACGCTTTTGCCAGTTGGAAAAAGAGGAATTTTGTCAAAATGGAACTGTCGAAAGGAACTCTCTCATGATGAATCGTCTTTTTCAGGGAATCTGGATCAATGCCGGAGAAACCATGATTCCATTGGTTCTGGAATCGCGCCCTGCCCCGTGGTTGCGCAAAGAGTTTGAGTGCGGTAAATTTCAGAAAGCGGTAATCCGGCTCTGCGGACTCGGATTTCACGAACTTTACGTCAACGGGCACAAAGCCGATGACCGGGTGCTCGCACCCAATACGACGCTCTTCGACCGCCGTGCAAGCTACATCGATTACGACGTGACAACACTTCTGCATTCCGGGCTCAATGCCGTTGCCGTCCTGCTCGGCAACGGCTGGTACAACTGCTTCAACCACAGCAACGAAGAACGCGCCCCATGGCGCGACTGGCCGAAGCTGCGCTGCGACATCCTGCTCGACGGCGTTGTGATTGCCAAATCAGATCTTTCATGGAAGTGGCACGACAGTGCGCTTGTTTTCGATTCGCTGCGCTGCGGCGAACTCTATGATGCCCGCCGGGAACTTCCCGGCGTTTCGCTGGCCGGATTTGACGACTCGGCATGGCACCCGGTCGGACGCGCAATGAGTGCGGGAGGCGAACTCGTGCCGGAAGACGAAGAACCGTGCCGCGTCGTTCAGACGCTTGAACCGGTCGATTTCGCAATGATTGCGCCCGACCGCATCGTTTACGATTTCGGCATCAACATCGCCGGATGGTGCGAAATCGAAGTTTCAGGCAAAGCCGGTGCCGAAGTGACACTGCTTCACGGGGAACAGCGCCGTACAAACGGCAGCGTCACGGTCGAAGAGATCGGCAGAATCACCTGCGGCGCGCCCTTCCAGACCGACCGCTATATTCTTAAGGGCGAAGGCCGCGAATACTATCACCCCCGCTTCAGCTATCACGGTTTCCGCTACGCTGAAGTGAAGATTCCGCCCGATGCCGAACTGCATCATATTCAGGCGCAGGTCGTTCGGACGGCGTTCCGGCGGACGGGGGAATTCACCTCCTCTTCGGCGATGCTCAACACGCTTCAGGAGATCACCTGCCGCAGTTACGAGGGGAATTTCGTCGGCTTTCCGACCGACTGTCCCCACCGCGAAAAAAACGGCTGGACCGGCGACGCGCAGCTCGCCTGCCGTACCGGATGCTGGAACTATCAGACGCAAAAGGCATACCGCCACTATCTGCGGATGCTCACCGACGTGCAGCGGCGCAACGGACAGCTTCCGGGCTTCACCCCCACGGCTGGCTGGGGTTACAACTGGGGCAGCGGTCCGGCGTACGACAGTGCGCTTTTTGAAATTTCCTATCAGCTCCGGCTCTTCTTCAACGATACGGAAATCCTCCGTGAAATGTATGCTTCGATGCGCCGCTACATTGATTTTTGTTTCGACATGGAGGAGTCCGACGGCATCCTCTATTTCGGACTGGGCGACTGGTGTCATCCGGAGAGCGCCGCCATGCAGTCCGCCGAGCTCTTTTCCACCGCGTACTACTTTCAGGATGTGGAACGGTTGGCCAAATTCGCCGCGCTCCTCGAAAAAACGGCGGATGCCGCTTCGTACACGGCGCTTGCCGAACGGATCCGGCAGAATTTCCTTGCGAAATTCCGGCACGCCGATGGTTCTTTCGGCAACGGCGGCGAAAGCGCATTGGCGGCCGCCCTCTATTTCGGACTCGCCGGCGGCGATGCGCCGCACACGGCCACGTTGCTGGCGGATGCCGTCCGGCGGCATGGACACCGGGCGCACTTCGGCATTCTTGGGGCAAAATATGTTCCGCGGATGCTCGCCCGTTACGGCTGCGTCGATGATGCGTTTGAAGTGATTACCCAGCCGGAGTTCCCCGGGTGGGGACACTGGGTCAAACAGGGTGCGACAACGCTCCGGGAGAACTGGAACGAACAGGATTCATTGAATCACATCATGTTCGGCGACATCTCCGGCTGGATGTATGAGGTTCCGGGCGGCATCGTACCGCAGGAAGAGGGTGCGGGCTTCCGCCGTTTCCGGCTCGCACCGCAATTTCCGCAGAAGCTGGAACACTGCCGCGCCGTCTACGATTCCGTACAGGGACGTATCACAAGTGAATGGCTGCGTTGCGCAGAAAAAATCGAATACCGTTTCACGGTACCGGAGGGGGGGATCGCGGAACTGCATCTGCCCGGAACCGCCCCCGAATGCGTGACCGGTTCCGGCAAACGCGTGTTTCACTTTTCAACAGAGGCTGCGTCGAAGGTGCCGTAAAGCTCCGCCAGCATCGGCAGATCCTTTCAACCCGTGTGTGAAGGAATCAGGATTGATTACGCGCTTGCCGCGTAATCTGCTTTCTTGAACTGGGACGCGGGGTATGGGGATTGCTTTTGGCTCAACATCCGGACTGAATTTCAGAACGGCTCAACACGATGCCTGCCGGACCACACGTGAGCGTTTTGTTGCGAATCTTTTGGCAGGAATCCACACAGCAAATGCCGAATTACCAGCGAAAACAGCTCTGATTGTCGCCCCGGACAATAAGTGTCCTTCCCGGTTCATCAATCGGGCTGCATGGACTGAATATTTGTTCGCCTTCGAAAGTCTCATCCGGAGTCTGTCCTTTGCCGACGGTAAAGCATCTTCGCACCACACTTCGGGCAACGAAAACGCTCGTCCCGGATAAATGATGATGCGGTCAAGTTTTCCAGCTTCACGGTAATTTCCGGCATCTCAGCCTCTGACTGTGAAATAAGAATTTCTCTGGCCGCATTCAATCGTTTTCTGGCGGCAGCCGCCCAGATTCCCCCATAGCGGATTCGTTGAACGCCTTTCGGGAGCACATGTTGCAAATAAAGCTCAATAAATTCAACTGCCGGAAGTGTCCGATAACGATCTTCATTCGTTTCTCCATCCCGATACCGGAACGTTACCTCAACACCGTCGTATTTGAGCCAATTTCAAAAAAATTGGCTTTTTTCTGTTAATAACTCGTTTTCTCATGCGTCAAGCCCATCTTGACACATCCGACATGTGGGCGCGCACCGAAATCCGCCGGAATATGAGCACGTTGTCCGCCGGAATATGAGCACGTTGTCCGCCGGAATTTGAGCATGGGCTCCGCCGGACAGCCAAAAACGCCCGGCAGATACAATTTTATCAGTCGGTTTTGAAATTGAAAATGATGATTTTTCATAGGGTGTATAAAAAAGTTTCCTGCATTGGTCGTGACTTTGAAATCCACGATGAGATCACCTGTAGACCAGCTCTTTTGCCTTACGCGTAGGCAATATGATCGTGTCCGGATCTAAGCATCGTGTAGCAGTCATTGTTTCCGCCGCAGGAAACTAAAAAGAATCCTCCTTATTGGGAAATCATCTTTTATTTTTTGTTTGTGCGATGCGACATTCGATAGCTTTTTCCTTCGATCAGGACGACTTCGCAATGATGAAGGATTCTATCGAGGACCGCACTTGCAGTCGTGGAGTCATTGAAAATATCTCCCCAGTCTTTGAACGCCTTATTTGTAGTGAGCATGATGGAGCCTTTTTCATAGCGAGAGCTGAAAACCTGAAACAAGAGGTTTGCTCCCCTTTTGTCAATGGGCAAGTATCCAATTTCATCGATAGCCAGGATATCCGGCTTTGAATAATATCGTAGAGCCTTCATAATGTCGCCCTCCGCCTGAGCCGCACTCAGACGGTTGACGATATTTGCCGCCGTATCAAAAACAACGGAATAACCTTTGCAACACGCTTCCAGTGCGAGAGCGAGCATAAGATGTGTTTTCCCGAGTCCGCATAAGCCGATGAAAGCGACGTTCTTTTTGTATTCGCCCTCCAAAAATTTCAAAGTAAAAAGGTATCTTACAAGTTCGACGTCCAGTTTTTCTGGATAATTCCAGTCGAAATTGTCGATGTACTTTTTCTGCGGGAATCGTGCCTGAGCAATCCTGCGTTCAGTAACACGTTGCATTTTAGCAGCGGCTTCCGCTTCAATAATGGACGTGAAGAACTCCTGAATAGGCATCTTCTTTTTCACCGCCTCTTCGATGATTTTGTTGAATTCTTCCCGGAGATACGGCAGACCGAGAAAATCCAGTTGGCGAGTCAGTTTTTGTTCCATGGCAACTCCTTCCCTGATGGGTTTATTGTTCATAGACACTTAAATCCGGTTGATTTAGTGTCAGTTTTAATTTATCCGCACCGTTGGTGACATGAAGCGTTCCATTCGGCGAGTCACAGCAACTCAGTTTCAGTTGTATTATATATTCAATGCAGTCAGCTCCATAAACCAGGTTTTCGACAGCAGATCGCAGAGCATCACAAACAATATCTTTGCCATATACATCAACAAGTGTCATAATTTTCTTGATATGCCCGGAGAGATCAACAGGCCGATGTTCCAATTCATTTTTAATGACAGCGGCTTCTTTACCCAGAGCAAGAAAGTTCGCCATGAAATTTTGCCGGGCTGCGGTTTTCCGTTCTTCAAGCATAATTTTGAAATGCCCCGGATCATCAACACTCTGGTTCTTTTCAAACGAACGGTTATGAGAAGTAATCAGTCTCTTGTCTGCATAAATCATGATCTTGTCATGAGTTATTCGGATATCTACATCCTGACCTGCATATTGAGGTGGCACGCTATACTTATTTGATTCAAAATTGATTCGACAACGGGAGTCAACATGCCTGCGTTCAATGCGGGAACAGTCAAATGGATTAGAATTCAATGGGAGCAGAACGGATTTTTCATCCTGTTCAAAAAGGTCAATCGGTCTCTTTCTGGTGGTACTGTGAATTCTGACATTGGCAATGGTTTCAAGCCAGCTTTTCAAGGAGTTCTGAGCTTCTTCGACACTATGAAAACGGCTGCCACGCAGAAAATTTCCCTTGATGTAACCGATCCCGTTTTCAATTCGCCCCTTTTCGTAAGGTGCACGGACATTACAGGCTATCGGGACCGTACCGTAATGAGAACAGAAGTCCAAAAAGCCCGGATGATATTTCACTTCGCCATTTTTGGGATGGCTGATAACCGCAGCCTTGAAATTGTCAATGATAATCCGTCGTGGAACACCACCCAGAAAATTGAATGCTTCCATTAGAAAAACGAGCGTATGTTCCTGCTTTTCACTCGGAATTATTTTCGCATACATCAGGCGTGAATAACAGAGGACCGCTGCACAAATGCAGAGCCGGATTTTTCGATTTCCCTGTTGCAGGTAACCACAATCTCCGAAGTCAAGCTGGAGAGCATCGCCCGGATCAAATTCCAGAGGCAGATAACTCCGTTTGGCCTTTGGGCGGATTTTACTTATATATCGGCGTACTGTGCTGGCACTGCCACAATATCCGAGCTGACATAATTTTTGATAGATCTGTGTGCCGGTCAGATATGGACAATCATGTAGAAATTCGGCGATACGGGAGGAGTAGGCTTCGAGCATAAGCTCCACTTCTCTCGCTTCCTTAACAGGAAATTGAGGGAGATTCCACCAATCTCTTACGGTACGTTCTTTCATGCCGAGTTTTTCTGCAATTTGAACGGAAGATAACTTTTCCGTTGTCTTCAGAAAACGTATCTGGATAAATTGTTCATGGGTCATTGTTTCACCTCACGAGGTTCCGGCGGTACTTCCAAGATCTGATAGAGAGGTGCTTCAAATGCAATAAGTTTGTGAGTAATGAGAGTTTGACGAGCGGCATCTAAACGACCGCGAGACCAGGCCAGCAAGGTACAGACAAGGCCATCTCCATAGTAGGACAGACCTTGACCGTCTGAGGCACAAATCAAGACAAGGTAAAGGGCAAGGGCATCTGTGGAACAACGCCGGAGATGTCCTTCTTTCATAAAACGGTGGTCTATCCAACCAAATCCTCGCGGAATCCGGCGCAGATTTTCCGATTGTAACGGAAATTTGTCGATCATAGCAACTCCTTCTTTTGAATTATTGTCGAAAACGGAGTTACTATACAGGATTCCGGCTCCAAGCTCCAACAAACGTGACGTGATTTTATTTTTAATGTAACATTCATAACATCAACGAGTTGATAATAAATTCATGTCACGCTGGTTGAAGATTCACGTCACGTTGGTTCATCATAACCGGAGGTATCTGCCGGCAACACGGCAATTCTCCATGATTCGGTAGACTTCTGTGGATGTTTGGCTGCCGGAGAACATTTTGATAAACCCGGCAAAATAATCATCGACAGTTGTCGGGGTGACGTGTGGACGCGGCGGCGGTGGTGGCTTGGGAGATTGGCGATGCTCTCTGCGGCGGATGTACCGCATGTGCTCACGATCACTATACTCCTGCCGGCGCCTTGTGTCTTTATTGCGTTTCTGCCGACATCGTTTCTGACGCATACGAGCAAGTACACGTTTGCATTCTATGCTTCCGCAGCACCCCTGTTGCGGATGCTTATACGCTGGCTGAAATAGACAGCCGCAAATCTTACAGGTGTTTAAGGTTTTCTCTGGATTCATTCTCGGTTCTTTCTGGGAACATTGATATCAGAAAACCACTATACCACAGAGGAGGGAGAAACTGGGGAAGAAAAAGGCGCAGACGAAAACTATTTCTGGATAGGAAGTCGGAAACTAGAAAGAAGAATACGCAAAAAGAGGAAAGAAAATTGAAAAGTAGAACGAAGAAAAAATATCAAACGGAAGAAGAATACAGAGCTCCGGCGGACAACGTGCTCAAATTCCGGCGGACAACGTGCTCATATTCCGGCGGATTTCGGTGCGCAGCCGCACATCCGACACGACTTTTTTCTTAAAAAGCCGTAAAAAATCAGTTTTTTGAGTGTAAACCTCCGTGCCCATATCCATGGGAGTTACTAACTTTCAATTTTCAATCGAACCTAAATCAATCTATTCAAGCATGTTGAACAGTTGCTTAACCGTAATGGCGATTACGCCGAACATCAGATGGCAAAGAACTTTCCAATGCCCTTTTACCCTGATATGACGTGCGCCGTAATTGTCTTTCAAATCCGAGTTGCCCCGTTCAACCGTTGAACGTTCCCGATAGCGAATTTTTCGAGCTGGAGCAAGTTCAATCGCTCCACCCCGTCTGGGATTTGGATCAATAATCGGTATGTGTCCCAACTTTTCCGAAAAGGTTGGTTGATACTTCAGCAAGCATATTCAAGACCAATTCCCGGTTGGTCATATTGTCTCGGAGATTTTCTTTTTTCAATCCTTTGAAGCATTTATACTCTTTAGCTGTTTTATCAGCCCATGCCTTGTAAATAATATCGGTCAGGACGGCAAATTGCATACCTTCTTCAAGACCACGGCGTTTCCATTCATCTGTTAGCTCTTTGCGGATCTCAATAGATTTCAAGCGTTGATTAATCCAATTATCGGAATAGCCGAGACGTTTGTAATCCTGCATGGCTTGCCGGATGGAAAGTTCCGGGTCCTGCATCTGATCCAAACGTTCTGCGGCAACCTCGGCAATCCAACGTTTGAATGGTTCCGCTTTAGGTGAGGGAATTGCCTGAATAAGGCGGAAGATACCTTCGGCAGAAGCACAATTCACTTTTTGTCTGCCTCCTGCTGTCTGAATAACAAGGGGGGTGACAAGCTGTCCCCACCCTTTGGTCAGTTCCGGATCACGTCGTTTGATTTTTTTGATATAGTCGGTTGGATTTACGCTGTCCGTTAAAACCGCAACGACATCGACAACAGCAAAATACCATTCTTCCGATTTATCATCCCAAATCGAGCGAACTTTACGCTCTTCAAAAAGTCGTATTGCGTTCTGTTGCGTCATTGAATACCTTTCTCTCTTATCATCTCTCATCACGTTCCGCAGTTAATTCACGAATATTTCTCGCTTCGGATTTCACAAAGACGTGATATTTGCCCTGATATTTTAGATTTTATAACAAAACACAACAAGGAAATATATACCATAAAGTTTTATTTGCAACCATCGGAAATTAACTTCCAACAGCAAGAATCCCTTTATCTTACAAATAAAATATTGAAAATAAGTCTCTGTCGGCTCAGTGCTCTCAATATATCCCCGACATGAGAATCCCTAAGTTAGTTAATTACTCCAAATTTCTTCTTCAAGTTCCTGTAAGCGTTTTGCCAATTCCTTTCTGCCCATGTAACGGTATGGAGCGATCCGTTTCATTGTCTTCTGAGACAGTTTTATCTGTCCATGCTCCCAGCGACAGACACTGGCCCGATCTACTTTCAACAGCCGGGCAAATGTTGCCTGGGATAGATTCAGCCGGGTTCTTATCAATGAAATATCCGATCCGGCGATCCGGAGCTTTGATTTTTTGCCTTGTGAAACAGAATCCGGCCTTGCCATAAACTTGATGAGCCGATTTTCCAACAGGGCGATTCTCCTTTCATGGTTGGAAATTTTACGTTGTTGCTTTTTCATTTCCGCCATCATCTCCTCTATTGTTTGTGTACTTCCGGAAAACCTCTTTTGAAGTTCTTCGCCAAAGGCGAGCATCAAATCCTTCATGATCATCTCCTCATCGGAATATATCATGTCGGGGATTTCCAGAGATACACGAAAAAGATGTAGCAGACTGGAGGCGCTGTTATAAAAGTTTAGTGGATTCTCATTTCTGAATTTCCCTCTATTTTATGTTTATATGATATATGATTCAATTTCTTGATAAGATCAAAAGCTATAGGAAAAACCTATGGCCTATTTC
>ERZ1034984.1654-NODE-1654-length-20126-cov-8.725375_pt1 | contig 20126 bp, 15 predicted proteins | sample MGYA00520589_ERZ1034984 | MGnify/ENA primary metagenome ERZ1034984 (study PRJEB33766, sample SAMN09781790) | gut metagenome | biome: gut microbiome | host: Homo sapiens | place: Madagascar | study: EMG produced TPA metagenomics assembly of the PRJNA485056 data... | reverse complement strand
GGGTGGGAGGGTGCGTCTGATCGCGAGGTTGCTGGGCCGTCAGGCGCGCCCGCAGGCGCGCCTGCGGGGCGGACGGTCATAGGCGCAGGCACCGCCGCGTCGGCCGCTGTGCCTGCAAGGCCGTCGGACGTGCCCGCTGCCGCGCAGGCCCACCCCTTCACCGGCGCGGCGTTGCGCGACGTGGACTTCTCGTACCGTGCGGCTGCCCCTGATTCCGAGGGCGGCCCGAGGGCCCACGAGGCCCTGCGCCGGGCCAACCTCGAGGCATGGCCCGGCGACATCGTCGCCGTGACGGGCAGATCGGGCTCAGGCAAGTCCACCATGCTGAAGCTCCTCATGCGCTTCTGGGATGCCGACTCGGGCAGAGTTGAGGTGTCGGGCCGCGATGTGCGCTCCATCCCCACCTCGGAGCTGCGCGCCACAGTGGGCTACCTCGAGCAGTCGACGTACCTGTTCTGCGGTACCGTGCGCGACAACATCGCGCTTGTGCGGCAAGACGCCACCGACGAGCAGGTCATGCGCGCCGTGCACGCGGCGTCGCTCGACGACTTCGTTGCTGGGCTTCCCCAAGGGCTGGACACCCCCCTTTCCGGCAGCGGTGCAGGCGTGTCCGACGGGGAGCGTCAGCGCATCGGATTGGCACGTCTCTTCCTCTACGACGCGCCGCTCAACCTGCTCGACGAGCCCACGAGTAACCTCGACACCGTGAACGAGGCTGCCGTGATGCGCTCCGTCCTGGCAAACCACGAGGGGAGGACGTTCGTTGTCGTGAGCCACCGGCGCAGCGTCTCCGCCATCGCCGACGTCGTCTACGAGATGGGCGGCTGAGGAGGACGGCCCGGGGTCTTGCTCGCCTTCGGGCCGGCTGCCCCGGCGAGTTCGGGCGATCCCCGTATGGGATTGTCCGTTTATTCCCGTGCCCCTCAGCCCTCCTTCGCCTGCACCACGCGTTCGAGCTCCTTGCGGGAATGCACGCCGAACTTGGTGTAGACGTGGCTGATGTGGGTGTGCACGGTGGCGTTCGACACACTGAGGCGCTGTGCGATGGTGGCCGCGTCGAGGTCGTCTACCAGCAGGGCGAACACCTCGGCCTCGCGGGCCGTGAGCCCGTGCGAGACGATGAGGCCGCTCAGGCGCTCGCGCTTCTCCTCATCGAGGTCGCGCAGGCTTGTGGGCTGGCTGGCGGCCACGCTGATGACCTTCGCCCCCGCCGTGGGCAGGCACACGATGGTCACGATGAGCATGAGAAAGCCGATAGTCATGGCAACCTTGGGCTTGTCGAGCGGGGCCCATACAAACCACCGCACAACGATGTAAGCGAGCGCCGCGCCTGCGCAGGTCATGGCACGGATGATGCAGAAGGTGCGCGCGTCTTGGGTCTGCGAGTTTCGCGCCGTGCACACGTGGATGACCCAGCACATGAGGTCGGCAAGCAGGAGGCCCTCGAGAGTCAGACATACGCCCAGGTCATCGAGGTAGCCGGCGTTGTTCTCGGGCAAGAACTCAAGCAGGATGGACAAGGCGCACAGCGGCACGCTTACGCGGCAGATGAGGTCGTAGCCGATGGGGCTCTTTCGCGACTGGAACGCCGACGCGCTCAGGGCAAACGCGACGAGCACTGCCAGGCATTGGAGCACGATAACGAATGTGGGCAGCTCCTTGGGCAGGTGGTTGTACTGCCCGGCGTTGTTGAGGGCCCATCCGCCCATGAGGAAGAGGCCCAGGGAGATGGCGCCGTAGCGCCAAGCGTCCTTTTGTTTGATGGGCACGAGCGTCAGGCTTTTCTCGCCTGGACGCGACAAGTCGGCGTAAGGCACGCGGTCATCTGCCATGTGGCCCAACACCAGGGTGGCCACCGGCACGAAACAGATGAGCAGACATGCGGCGACGCCCGACACGAAGGCGGCGCATACAATGATGATTGCCGCCACCATGAAGGCGCCCGTGCACGCCACCACCGAGCGGGCAGGGGAGAGGCGCTTGAGGAGACGCGACGCCTGCAGCACGGCGCAGGTCGAAGAGAAGGCCGCCAGCGCGGCGCCGATGCATCCCATGAGCACGGTGAGGCAGGCGTCGAGCATCAAAGGCATGCCGGCACCCTTGACTTCGCCGCCCAGCTCGATGCTGTCGGAGATGGTGCCGGGCAGAGAGAACGCGTCAGGTGCTGCCATGAGCGAAGACCCGACGAGCAGTATGCCGCCTATCACGCCCATGGCGGCATGCACTGCGCCGTAACCCAGCGCCGCCTTTGCATGTGGATTGGTCCTGAAGGCGGCGTTGGCGAGGTATGTCAGCGCGCTTGCCGCAAAGAAGGCCACAGCAGAGCCATCGGCCCCGAAGAGCGCCGCTCCCATGCCCACACCGAGGGGGGTCAGGAAAAGCGGTGTGTACGTCCATGCCAAGGCGATGCCGATGGCAAGAGAGAACAGCACGAGCCAGCGGCCGTCTTTGGACGCGATCATCTCCATGGAGCTGCGAATGAATGCAGTGGGCTTCACGCCGGCGTTCCCTCCCGGTTTTTGTGTGGGTCAATCGTTGCCTTGTGTGGGTGAGAGCCTCTCATTAAGGAGGGTGAGAGATCCCTGCCACTCGTGCGGCATTGTACATTGCAAATCTTGTAAATTGAAGAACCACCAGCTAGATATCTCAACAATGAAGTTGAGAAGGGTGCTTCTGCCCAACTTCAACACCTCAAGCGATGTTTTGGGCACCTTGGCCGGGCTAATGTGCAAGCCGTCAGATGGGAACGCGCCCAGCGGGGCCACACATCACGTGGCCCGCACCCACAGGGAGGGTGCATGCGGGCGTCCCACGTCGAAAAGGATGGATTGAACATGGCTAGTGAGCTCTCCCGCAGGAACTTCATCACCGGCGGCGTCGCGGTTGCAGCCGGTGCTGCCACCGTGGCCGCCAAGGCTGCCCTGGCCGGCGAGGCCGTCGACCCCACGCAGCCTTGGGTCCCGGCTTGGGATGAGGAGTGCGACATCGTTGTTGCCGGTTATGGCGCAGCTGGCGTCACGGCCGCCATCAGCGCTTGCGAGCAGGGCATGAAGACCATCGTCCTCGAGAAGAGCCCCATCGAGGACGGCGGCAACTTTGGTTGCTCCACCTCCAACCTGCACGACACCTTCCGCTGCGATCTTGACGAGATCAAGACCAAGGCCAAGCGCATGAGCTTCTACTGCGTGCCCAACGAGGACGCCATCGATCACCTCTGCGACGTCATGGTGCAGGACATGTATCCCTGGCTGACCGACGAGCTCGGCTTCAGCTTCTTCGAGGGCACCCGCGAGGGCACCGCTCGTCACGCCACCGACTCCGCCATCATGTTCTACCGCACTCCCGAGGGACATCCCGGCGCCGGCTATGAGTTCTTCGCCGCTCTCTCTCAGGTCGCCAAGGACAAGGGCGCCGAGGTGCGCCTGGGCTCGCCCATCACGGGCCTCGTGCAGAACCCGCTGACCCGCGAGGTCCTGGGCGTCGAGTACTCCGACGACGGTGGCGCCACCACCAAGACCATCAAGGCCAAGCACGGTGTCATCATGTGCGTCGGCGGTTTTGAGAACAGCAAGATCAAGCAGGCCTGGTACAACCACGCCGGCATCTTCCAGCAGTGCTGGGGCACGCCCTACAACACGGGCGACGGCATCGACATCTGCTCGGCTGCCGGTGCCGCCATGTGGCACCTCGAGGGCTGCGAGTGGAGCGCCTGCGCCTACCGCCTGCCCTCCGAGGAGGTCGGCTGCGCCGTCTCCATGCCTGAGAAGGGCTATGACCCCTACACCACCACGTACTTCTGGGTCAACAAGTACGGCTCGCGTTTCATGAACGAGCAGACCACGATGAACCACAACATCGGCAAGACCCCGCTCACCGACTGGACGCACAACAAGGGCAAGTACCCCAACGCCGACGAGTACCCCAACCTCCCCTTCTGGATGGTCTTCGACCAGAACATGTACGACAAGGTGCAGCTGTACCAGGGCACCGGCTACTGGGGCCTGCTCGACACCTACTGCGCCGTCCAGGGCCTGCAGCCCACTGAGGATTGGAACGATTACGCTCTCGACAAGGGCTGGATCGTCAAGGCTGACACCATCGAGGAGCTTGCCGCCAAGATGCAGGGCGTGAACCCCTCCAACGAGGTTGAGACCTGCGACGCCGAGGGCCTCAAGGCTACCTTCGACGCTTACAACGCCGCTTGCAAGAAGGGCAAGGACGCCGACTTCGAGCGCCCCGCCGACTCCATGCAGGCACTCTCGGAGGAAGGCCCGTACTACGCCATCGAGATGTGCTGCTCCTCGATCAACACGCAGGGTGGCCCTTGGCACGACGGTTACAACCGCACGCTCGACGCTCAGGGCAACGTCATCCCTCGTCTGTACAACTGCGGCGAGTTCGGCTCCATCAACGGTTTCGCCTACCTCATCGGCAACATCTGCGAGGCCCTGACGACCGGTCGTATTGCGGCTCTCGACTGCGCCGCCCTCGACCCGCAAGCGTAAGTCTTCTCAAGGCATTTACCAGAAAAAAGAAGGGAAGACTGACGTATGGCAACGTATGTTGACGGACTGTACAAGGGTACGGCGCGCGGTATCGGCGGCAAGGTGAACGTCGAGGCCGTCATCGAGGGTGGCCAGCTTGTGGACCTCGTGCTTGCGCGCCTCAAGGAAACGAGCGGCATCGGTCTGGATGCAGGCCCCATCGTGGCACAGAACATCGTGGCTGCGGGTGGCGTCGAGGGCGTTGACGGCCTGGCTGGCTGCACGGTGACCTCCAACGCCATTATCTCGGCTACCGAGCAGGCGCTTGCCGCGGCCGAGGGCGGCTACAACGACGGCACCTTCGCCGGCACCGCTCGCGGTATCGGCGGTCAGGTGAACGTTGAGGCGACCTTCGAGGCTGGCAAGCTGGCCGACTTCAAGCTCACCCGCCTCAAGGAGACGAGCGGCATCGGTCTGGACGCTGGCCCCCTGGTGGCCAACGCCATCCTCGAGGCCGGCACCTACGAGGGCGTTGACGGCATCGCTGGCTGCACGGTGACCTCCAACGCCATCCTCCAGGCTGCCCAGATGGCCTTCGAGGCCGCCTCTGGCGCCAAGGCCTACGAGGACTACCTCGCTGAGCAGGAGAAGGCAAGCAAGTAAGACGAGCTTGTCGAGCGTTTGCTGAATAGATGAGCGATGAAGCAGGGATGCCATGCCGGCACCCCTGCTTTTTTTGCCTTACAGGTGTCTTAAATTCGACCGATACGCGCGCAGCGCACCCTCTCCTACGTCAGACGCAATACGGTTCAGCGTATCGACGAGCTGCGTGCGCTGTTCGGGCAAGCGCCCTGCGAGCTGCACGGGGTTCGATGCGCCCATCAGGGCGATTTGCACGGGGATAGTGAGATTCTCCACCAGTTCACGGATTTCCTGGTATTTCTCGACCTCTTTTTCCTCTGCCCAGGCACCTGCATGAATCTCACTGTAGAGGCGCGAGTTGCGATAGACGGTGAGCATGTTCACGCCGATGAGCCAGGGATGCGTCTGGTTGAACGCCTCGGCGCTTGCCTGCGCCCCTTCCAGGCCACGTCCCCTGCCCGATATGCCTGCCAGGTAGAAGAATGCGTAGCGCATGCCCGCCGCGTCGAGTCTGTGGCACTGTTCCACGATGTCGGCGGGCGTATACCCTTTGTCCATGAAAGCGAGGGCCTGGGCGTCTCCTGTCTCCACGCCGATGGTGAGCTCGTCGTAGCCTGCATGCGCCAGCGCCGCCAGCTCGTCGTCGGATTTGAGCGCGACATCGGTTATGCGCGCGAAGCAGCCGATGCTGTGGCAGCTGGGGAAGTGTTTCTGGATGAGCCCCGCAATCTTGAGGAGTCGGGGCGTGTTGAGCGCGAACGGGTTTGCCCCTGCCAGGAATACTCGGCATCGTCTTGGTTGTGGTAGGTTGAAGAGTCTGGACTCTCCTTTGCGCTGGGGGTTGTGATACCAGGTTTGCGCCTCGACGAGGTCTTGCTCGATGTGTTCGAGTTTCGCCATACGGAATTTGAAGGGAAGCTCCTCGTAGAGCGTGCAGAACTTGCACCGATGGTGCGTGCATCCGGCCGTTGCCTCAAGTATCAGCGAGTCGGCCTCGTAGGGCGGCCTCCATATGGTTCCCGTGTAGTGCATTGCTGCTCCTCCCATGTGTTCGCGGGTGGGTCGTGCGGTCATCATGGGCGATGTGCGATAATCTTTGAAGTACTGTCTTTATTTGGAGTACAAAAGGGGGGAATATGGCACGCAGAACCGGTGAAGAGGTGCAGCGTTGCCAGGCAATCTCAACCATCCAGCGCATGATTGGCGGCAAGTGGAAAATCGAGATCCTGTTCTACGTGGCATTCCGCGATGTACGCCATTTCGGCCAGCTTCGCCGCTGCATCGGTGGCATATCCGAGTCAACGCTTTCCAAACAGCTCCGCGAGCTTGTAGACGACGGCTTCCTCACCCGTATCGACCACGGCGAGGTTCCGCCCAATGTGGAATACGCCCTCACCCCACGCGGCCAATCCTTCGTCCCCATCCTAAGCGCCATGAAGGAGTGGGGAGAGAGGGAGCTGGGGGCGTAGCGTGCATCGTTACCATGCATGAGGGCGGATAAGGCGGCGATTTGCTCATGCACGTTTCATTTGGCGGCGCTTATGAACAACGCACTTTTATGCGCATTCCGCTGCGAGGTATTTGCGGTTGCGGCTGGTTGCGGGGGCGGTTGCCAGAACCTCTCCGGCATCGATGAGCTCGCGTACGGCACGTCGTGTGACAGGCAACGATTTTTCACCTTGCTCGGCAATCTCATGGATGGTGAGCGGCTCAGGGTATCGCTCGCGCAGGATGTCGAGCACCCAACCGTCTTTGGTCATCATGAAGTAACGGCCCTGCTCGTCAGCTTTTATCTGCGCGTCGGTCTGCTTCTCCTGTTCCTGTATGTACGCCTTGAGATTCTCCTGCCATTCCGCCATGGGGTCGTATCCTGCCGGATGGAATCCCTTGGCTTTTTCGGCAGCACTTGGTCCAAACCCTGCGGGTGCGAAGCCGTCCTTGTCAATCCACGAAGGCGACCATTCCCCGGTAAAGGCATAGTCGGGCAGGGAGGTTATGCGCGGTGCGTCTTCGGAGATGCGAATCTCGGGTATCTTGAGCGGCGGATTCTCCGGAAACGTCACGTTGCCCCATCGGTCGACTTCCGGCGGCCAGATGCTCGGCCGGAAAAGCCGTACGGTAACCTGGTCGGGTGTCACCTTGAAGGACGGTGCGGGAAGTCCCTGGTCGCGCATCTTTTTTGTCATGGTGGACACGCCGCGTCCGATGCCTTCGACTCCTGTGCCGATCTCGCTGCTAAGGGGAACGTCTCTCATCATGCGCATGAGTGTTGGGTTTCGACAGCGTGAGTTGCCGTCAGAGATGTTCAAAAGGTTTTTCCCACCCCACAAGCCTCCTGGGTTGGTAATTTCAACGTAGTCGTAATAGATGTTGACCCTGACCGGTCCGCCGCGGAATTGGGGGGAGTACTCACGATGAATTACGGCGTTTGCGATTGCCTCGCGAATGGCGTCCCTGGGTATCTCTGGGATATCTATGCGGCCGACGCCTTGTACGACGCCACAGTGTCTCAGGTTTCTCATTACAAATGCAACAGCATCGCACACCATGACGGGGAGCGGCCCCTCGCAAATCAAGCGGTCTATGTAGCGGAGATTGGCTTCAATATCGAATGCGGATCCGGGCCAGGCAATGACGTCTATAGAGCAGGTGGGCAAAAACTGCTGGGGGAATTGGCCGAGCGCCACAAGCCCACAGAGGGACAACTTTCCGCTCTTTGAGGTGACGCCGAGCCAGTGTAGCTGTTCGTCAATGGTTGAGATTCCTTTGAGTCTGCTGCCCTTGTTTCGCTCCAGAAATGCTCGAACGAGCTCTCCATCAAGATTCGCCATTGAGGAATCTTCAATTTCCTCACGCTCTGATGCGCTGGGCGTCATGAGGTTGACCATCTCGAAGACGTCAGTCGTGCTCATTGTGACATCGTGGTCATCGACGCGATGATAGGCCCCTGTCGGCAGTCCTCGTCCTGTGACGTAGCAGGGTTTGTTCTGCGGTTTGTTTTCCTCGATTCGAATGGCGACGGCTTGCCTGCCGTCGACTTCAACGCGCGCAAGCTCATATGTGGGCGGATTCGTGAGACGTGCCCCGTTGGCCGATCCGTCACCGATGCCATCGATGAACTGGGCGATGACTTTGTTCGCATCGAATCCTTCGGGCACGGTGAAGTCCGCGTTTTCATCTATGCCAAGCAACAGCAGGCCGCCATTGGTGTTTGCGAAGGCCGACACGCTTGCCCACACGCTTCGTCCCAGTTCGTGCTCGCAAGACTTAGCCTCACAGAGCCCGTCATCGGTACCCTGCTGCCGCATCCTCTCGATGACTGCCATCACTTCTGCCTGCGTTGGTGCTGCGCAGTTCATTTTGACCTCCAAACACACGCCGGTGCATGCGCTCAGAATACCATGAATGTAAGTGATTGTCACTGACAGTATGTGACCTCTAGTCGTCTCTCGAATTCGACGAAACGCACCCCCGCCAAGGGAAGCGTGGTTCGTGCGGGGCGGGGCGCTCCCAAAGCGCGGCCTCCGCAGTGAAGACAAAGAAAGAGGCATAAGCGCGAAGCGCCCATGCCTCGGGTTTCTGCAGTCTTCGGTACGAGGATACGCCGCGCGTCGGGAGCGCCCCGCCCTCGGTCCTCATTGAGGATGGCCCGACCCACGAGGTAACGTACGGAGCAAGCTTCTTGCGCTTCCGGTTATCTTGTTGGTTTTGCATCGGGAACTACCGCCCGTAATGCTGCTGGTATGTACGGGATGTTGGGTTTCGAGTGGGCCGGCAGCAATTTATTCGTCCTGGTCCTTAGAGCATCTTAGCCCAGTCACGGGGTCCATAGAGCAGGCGTTCAACCACTACGGTATGGGTGCCTCGATCGGTCGTATAGAAAAGCATGAACTTTCCTACGGGAATCCATCGGTAGCCGCGCTTGGCGAGGTCGAAGTCGCTTACGAGCGGCCTGCCTTCGGGGAATGTAGACAAGTCGTCAACGGCTTCCTCGAATGTGTCGATGAACGTCTTCGCGGCTTTGGTGGAAAGCAGGGTGTCGCGCATGTATGCCACGGCTTCGCGTAAGTCTTGATAGGCCGTTTCGGTGACGAGGACATTCCATTCGGATGCTGGCATTAGAACTCCTCGCGCAGCTTTCGAATGGCTTCGGCTGCCGGCATCGTCCTTCCCGCTTCAACATCGGCATGTCCGCGTTCGAGCTCCTGAACGAGTTGGGCGCGCCGCGCAAGTGCCTCGTAGGCCTCGATGCTCATAACGGCAAGGTCACCGTCGCCGTTGCGCGTCACGAAAACAGGCGACATCTGTTCATGGCAGGTTCGCGACACCTCGTTGTACTCATTGCGCAACTTTGTGCTCGATATGATGCTTGGCATATGCCCTCCCTTGAAGAAATCTAAAGAGATTCTAACAGAATATCGTTAGACCTGCAGTGTGTCCCCGCCTCGCGTCCCTTGGATATCCCCCGAACGCAACAAAACGTTTATCACCAAGGGAAGCGGGACTCGTGCGGGTGGGGCGCTTCCGAACAGGCAGAGTTGGCCGTGCACTACGCGAGCCAGTCGGAGGGATTGATGGCTGTGCCGCGCTTTGGACGGTAGAGCGACGACATGTCGACGCCTTCATGCTCAAGCAGCTTCACTTTCATGTCAATGCCGCCGCCGAAGCCCGTAAGGCTTCCGTTGGAGCCGACCACACGATGGCAGGGAGCGATGACGCAGAGCGGGTTGCGGCCGACTGCGCCGCCGACGGCCCGCGCCGACTGGCGTTTGCCCGTCTGTGCTTCGATGCGCTTGGCAATGGCCCCGTACGTGGTCGTCTGCCCATAGGGTATGTCGAGCATGCTCTCACGTACAAGGAGTTGGAAGGGGGTGGCCTGTGCCGAAAGAGGCAGCTCTCGTGGGTTGGGCTTCTCGCCTGCAAAGTAACGGTCGAGCCAATCTCGTGCCTGGGCAAAAACAGGCAGGTCGTCTCGCTGCGCCATGCTGCCTTTAACGCCATAGCCAAAATAGCGGTCGTTTTCGAACCAACACCCCACAATCGCTTCGCCGTCGCTTGCAATGGTAAGCGGGCCAATGAGGTCAGATTGGTACTGCGTGCAGTAGACCGTCATGTCAAATCCCTTCCGTGCATGAGCTATGAGCTTACGCCCGCTTCCACTTAAGCGAATCATGCACCGCAAGCCCCTCCCAGAGCGCGACCCCGCCTCGCGGCCCTTGGATATCATCCGAACCCAACGAAACGTTTTCCGCCAAGGGAAGCGTGGTTCGTGCGGGGCGGGGCGCTCCCAGAGCGCGCCCCCACCTCGCGATCTTTAGATACCCCCCGAACCCAACGAAACGCTTTTCGCCATGGGAAGCGTGGTTCGTGCGGGGCGGGTGATTCTCCCAGAGCGCGGCCTCCGCAGTGAAGACAAAGAAAGAGGCATAAGCGCGAAGCGCCCATGCCTCGGGTTTCTGCAGTCTTCGGTACGAGGATACGCCGCGCGTCGGGAGAATCACCCGCCCCCTCGGCGCACAACCCTACTTCCCTGCCTTCTCCCTGTTGTAGTTGATGAGGCACCCCGCCAGCACAATCTGCCTCTCCTCAGGCGTCATGTCCGCCACGTAGAGCGAGATCTTCTCGACGCGCCCCGTCGCGGCGCGCACCACCCAGCAGGAGATGTCAGCGAGCTCGTTGTTCTCAAGCGCGGCCCTGATGCCTGGCACGTAGAGCCAGTCGCCCACCTCGAAGGTGGGGTCGCCGGCCAGCTGGAACGGCACCATGCCCCAGTTCATGACGTTGGAGCGATAGCGCTTCGTGGCGAACTCGCGCACGACGTTTGCCAGGCCGCCGATGACGCGCTGGCAGCTCGCCGCCTGCTCGCGTGCGCTGCCGTCTCCGGGCTTCACCGCGTAGATCATGCTGCCGATCTCGACCTCGCCGGCCTGCGGCACGCGACCCTCGAGCTCAGGGCAGCCGCGCAGCGCGGCGAAGGCCTGCGCCACCTCGGGCGCGACCTTGGAGGGGTCGCCGCCGGCAAGGCGTGCCTTCTCCCAGGTGTCCACCGTCTTGGAGCGGCCCACGTAGCCCGGGTCGCGCCTGGAGAGCGTGAACTCGGCCAGGCCCAGGGGGTTCGAGCGGTACGAGCTCGTCTCGCCGGAGGGGATGAGCTCGTCGGTGGTGGTCACGGCGTCCATGATCTTGGAGCACACGCGCACGAGGATGTTGTCGGCCAGGGGCTCCATGGCGGGCCAGTCCTTGATGTTGGGGCCGTACACCAGCTCGCTTTGCGTCTGGGCGTGACTGAACCCCTGGTAGACACGTGCGTCGTAGGAGGTGCGGTCGAAGGTGTAGGCGGGATGCTCGTCCCAGGTCTCCTCGGGCAGGTCGGTGGCGGCCGTCAGCACGCCGCCCGCGGCGGCCGTGGCGGCGATGGAGCGCGCGTCCATGAGGGCGACAGCAGCGAGCTGGCCGGCGCCGGGCTTGGAGCCCTCGCGGTTGGGGAAGTTGCGCGTGGTGTGGCGCACGGAAAGGCCGTCGTTGCGGGGCGTGTCGCCGGCGCCGAAGCACGGGCCGCAGAACGCCGTGCGCCAGATGGCGCCTGCCGCCATGAGGTCGAGTGCGGCTCCCAGGCGCGTGAGCTCCATGCACACGGGCTGCGAGGAGGGGTACACCGAGAGCGTGAAGTCGCCGTTGCCGCAGTTCTTGCCCTTGAGGGCGCGCGCGGCGTTCAGGACGCTGCCGAAGTTGCCGCCGGCGCAGCCTGCGATGACGCCCTGCTGCACGTGCAGCTTGCCGTCCTTCACCTTGTCGAGCAGGTGCAGCGTCGCCCTGCCGTCGCCCACCTGCTCGGCCGAGGCCTCGACCTCGTGCAGGATGTCCTCGAGGTTGGCGTTGAGCTCGTCGATCGTGTGGACGCGCGAGGGGTGGAAGGGCAGGGCGATCATGGGGTGCACCTGGGAGAGGTCCACGCGCACGCAGCCCTCGTAGTAGGCGACCTCGCCGGGGCGAAGCTCGCGGTAGTCGGCCTCGCGGCCGTGCGCGCCCAGGAACTCGCGCGTCTTGTCGTCGGTCACCCAGATGGAAGACAGGCAGGTGGTCTCGGTCGTCATGACGTCGACCCCGTTGCGGAAGTCGCAGTCCATGCTCGCCACGCCCGGGCCCACGAACTCCATGACCTTGTTCTTCACGTAGCCGCGGCCGAAGACCGCGCCGATGATGGCCAGCGCGATGTCCTGCGGGCCCACGCCGGGCACGGGCGCGCCTTCCAGGTAGACGCACACGACCTCGGGGCGCTTGACGTCGTAGGTGTCGCGCAGCAGCTGCTTGACAAGCTCGCCGCCGCCCTCGCCGATTGCCATGGTGCCCAAGGCGCCGTAGCGGGTGTGCGAGTCGGATCCTAGGATCATCTTGCCGCAGCCGGCCATCGTCTCGCGCATGTACTGGTGGATGACGGCGATGTGGGCGGGCACGTAGATGCCGCCGTACTTCTTGGCGGCGGAGAGGCCGAAGGCATGGTCGTCCTCGTTGATGGTGCCGCCCACGGCGCAAAGCGAGTTGTGGCAGTTCGTGAGCACATAGGGGATGGGGAACTCGGTGAGGCCCGAGGCGCGCGCCGTCTGGATGATGCCCACGAAGGTGATGTCGTGGCTGGCCATGGCGTCGAAGCGCAGCTTAAGGTGCTCCATGTCGGGTGCGGTGTTGTGCGCCGCCATGATGGAGTACGCCATCGTCTGCGTGCGTGCCTCCTGGGCGTCGAGCGCGCGTCCCGTCTGCTCGCTGAAGGCCTGCGCCTCGTCTGCTGCTACAAGCGTGCGTCCGTCGACAAGAAACGCGCCGCCTTCGAAAAGCTCAACTGCCGCCATCGGCTATCCTCCCCATACCTTGTGCGGGTCGATCCCGCACCGTTTGACGCAAGTCATTATCATGTGCCTTTTGAACAGGCATGTTTCGGACACGCAAATCGCCCAGATGCAGACGGGTTGCGTGCAGTCCGTGCCGCTCGGCTAGCGAGAAAGCCCGTTCGCGGCCGCCTCGAGCCGCTCGAGCGCCTCTTTCACCACACTGCGCGGGCATGCCACGTTCAGGCGGATGAAGCCCTCGCCCTCCTTGCCGAAGATGGAACCCATGTCGAGCCACAGGCGCGCGTCGTGCTGGATGAAGCGCGTGAGCTCCTCGTCGGTCAGGCCCAGGCCGCGGCAGTCCACCCACAGCAGGTAGGTGCTCTCGGGCTCGGTGAACTTGAGGGTGGGAATGCGCTGGGCGATGAAGTCGCGCACGAGGGCGATGTTGCCCTCGAGGTAGTCTTTGAGCTGGTCAAGCCACTCGTCGCCCTGGGTGAAGCATGCCTGCGCCGCCGTCAGGCCAAAGCAGCTTGGCTCGTCGTAGCCCGTGGCGCACACCTCGTCGGCGAAGCGCCGGCGCAGCTCGGGGTTGGGGATGAGAATGTTGGAGAGCTGCAGGCCCGCCAGGTTGAACGTCTTGGAGGGCGCGGTGCACACCACGCAGTTCTGCGCGAACGCCTCGCCCAGGCTCGCGTAGCACACGTGCGGGTGGCCTGGCCGGTCGAAGTCGGCGTGGATCTCGTCGGCCACCACGAGTACGCCCGCCTCTTGGCAGATCTGGCCCATACGGCGCAGCTCGTCTTCGGTCCAGGCGCGGCCCACGGGGTTGTGCGGGTTGCTCATGATGAAGAGGGCGGGGCGCTCCTCGCGCACCACACGCTCGAACACGTCGAAGTCGATGCTGTAGGAGCCGTCATCGTTGCAGGTAAGGGGGGCGTTTGCGACGCGACGGCCGTTTTGGACGATGGTGTTGGCGAAGGGGTAGTACACGGGCGGCTGGATGAGCACGGTGTCGCCTTCGCGCGTGAAGCAGCGCACGGCCATGGAGAGGGCGAAGCACACGCCCGGCGTGATGACGACCCACTCCTCGCGGGGGCGGAAGCCGTGACGGCGGCCGAACCAGTCGCACATGGCGGCGTAGTAGCTCTCAGGCGTCTGCGTGTAGCCGAAGATGCCCTCCTGCGCGCGTGCCACCAGGGCGTCGATGGCAGGCTGGGGGCAACGGAAGTCCATGTCGGCCACCCACATCGAGATCTCGTCGGGGGAGTGTCCCGCCTTCTCGGCGCCGTCCCACTTGCAGCAGTTCGTGCCACGCCTGTCAATGACCTCGTCGAAGTTGTACTGCATGATTTTGCACTCCCTTTCAACCAAAGGCGACAGGGATGCGCTGTGGCAAGGCGCTCAGGGCCGATGTGTACTGGAGTACATGAGGCCCTGAGGAACGCAGCCACAGCGCATCCCGGGACTTCTAGTTCTTGACGCTCAGCACGTTGCCAGCCATGGCCTTGACCTTCTTGGCACGCACCATGCGCAGGATGCCTGAGGGGTCGATGTGCCACACGGCAAATGAGGGCAGGCCGTCGGCCGAGTCGCGCATGTAGTCGATGAGCTGGGCGAGCATCTGCAGGCCGGGCAGGTCGGTGTCGGCTGCTGCCTCCTCGTCGCCTTCGCCCTCCTCGTTTTCGTGCGCCATGAGGTAGCTCAGGGCTGCCTGGCGGGTGGTGGTGCCCACATGGATGCGCAGGCCTTCGGGTGCGGGGACGGGCTCGTAGTCGAAGGGGTTCTCGTCGCCCTCCTGCGTGTCCTGCTCGCCCTCAAGCTCCTCGCAGGCACCTTCGCCCTCGTCACCTTCCGACGCATGCTTCGCGTCAGCGGCTTCCTTGTTGTCTTCCTGCTCGTCGGCCTCGGCTTCCATCTTCGCGCGCTCGATGGCGGCCTGCGTGGCCTCCATCACCTCGCCGCGTGCGGCCTCCAGGTCGAAGTCCTCGGGGATGAGGGTCTTGGCCTGCGCCCACACCTCTACCGGTGAGCTGGCCTTTTTGGCGCTTTCGAGCGACTCGGGATCCACCACGAGGCGCGCGGAGTCCCAGCGGCCCTCCACGATCTGGCGGCCCCACTCGTCGAGCTCGGTACGGTCGGTGTAGAAAAGCCACGCGGCGCGGCGCGGGTCGTCTCCCTTGTTCATGAGCACGGGCATGGTTGCTCCCATCGTCGAAGTGTCGTCTGGGCAGGAATTATAGGCCGTACGCGGTCCTTGCCGCTATCAGTCGCGCCGATGGCTGGCAATCAAAACATATCGCACCCGCGCATCGTTCTTCGCCGCACTTGGCCGTCGGAGAGGGTATCTTTATCCCTTGGAAATTTGAGCCATTCAAAACGACCCTGCACGAGCCATGTGCCTTCTCCCAAGGAGCCTCCATGCCTATCAACATCCCCACCGGACTTCCTGCCAAGGAGATTCTTGACGACGAGCGCATCTTCGCGCTTGAGGAGAACGTTGCCTCCAAGCAGCACATGCGCCCGCTGAGGGTCGTGCTGCTCAACCTCATGCCCAAGAAGATCGAGACGGAGACGCAGATCCTGCGCCTCATCTCAAAGTCGCCGCTGCAGGTGGACATGGACTTCATGTGCATGGCGAGCCACGAGAGCAAGAATACCCCCCACGACCACCTCGTCAAGTTCTATGACACGTTCGAGGCGTTTCGGGAGCGTCGCTACGACGCGCTCGTCATCACCGGTGCCCCCGTGGAGGAGATGGACTTCGAGGACGTCGACTACTGGGACGAGCTCGTCGAGGTCATGAAGTGGAGCCGCACCAACGTCTACTCCACGCTGCACATCTGTTGGGGTGCCTTGGCGGGCCTGTACTTCCACCACGGCGTGAACAAGGTGGCGCTGCCCAGCAAGCTTTTCGGCGTGTTCGCCACCAGGCTCACCGACGAGTACAACTTCCTCACCAACGGCTTTGACGAGCGCTTCTTCATGCCGCACTCCCGCCATGCCGGCATCGACCTCGCCCAGCTCGACGAGCATATCGGACACGACCTGTACGCGCTGGGCACGAGCCCGGTGACGGGTCCCTCCATCCTGGCGACCTCCGACATGCGCCAGGTGTTCATCACCGGCCACCTCGAGTACGCCAAGGGCACGCTCGATGCGGAGTACCGCCGCGACCTGGGGCAGGGCAGGCCCATCGACATGCCACGCAACTATTATCCCGACGACGACCCTGCCAACGAGCCCTGCCTTACTTGGCGCAGCCACGCCAACCTCTTCTGGCGCAACTGGCTCAACTACATCTACCAGATGACGCCCTTCGACCTCACCGAGCTCAGCGAAGACTACAAGGGCTACCGCATCTCCGAGCGCGTCTGGCAGCCCGGCACTCGCGGCGGCGACATCCGCTAGTCTCGGGCTATCAAGCTGCAAGTGCGGGTATCATGTGCCGAGTCAAAAGCGATTCCGCGGCGCAGGCCGTGCGGTTGAGGAGGCATGTGGGACATGACGATGCAGATGGTGAGGCTCGGGGACGTGTGCCGGGCAGCAAAGGAAGGCCAGCAGGACCTTACGGTAGCCGAGCGCTCGGCGCGCAAGGGGCCGTACGCCTACTTTGCCGACAACTGTCAGTCGTTTGGTGTCGACGATTGGCTCGTGGATGCGGGCGGTGCAATCATCGTCCCTGCGTACGGCCAGATTGTGGCGAACACCGGGTACGTCATGGCACGCAAGGAGCAGGGACGCTTCTCCTTTGGCAAGCAGGTGTATGCCCTCGTGCCGCATGACCGCACCGACACCGACTACCTCTACAACGTCATCACGCACTCCCCGCAGGTGGCCCACCAGGTCACCGGAACCCCTCAGCTGCGCCAGATTTCCCTGACCGCGCTGCTCGCCTCGCGCATTCCCTGGCCCTGTCGCGCTGTGCGCGACGCGTTTGTCGAGATGATTGAGGCTGACGAGGCCGAGTTCAAGCGCCTGCGCGCCCTGCCTGCCCGGCTCATGGCCGAGGGCGACGAGGCGTTTGCGAGCATCGTGGGTGCCGACGGACCTAAGACCCTCGCCATGGCGGACGCGGTGAGGTGGCGCACGGGCACGTCGGTGCTGGCCGAGCTGCGCGGCCCCGACAAGGCCGTGCGCGTGGAGGGCAGCCGCGGCACTCTGGGTCGCTGCGACGAGGTCCTGGCCGAGGGACCCTGCGTCGTGGCCGCCCCCCAGGGTCGCGCCATGGTCGCGCGCTACGTTCCCGAGGCATGCCATCCTTTGCAGGACGTGCTCTATGCCTGCGCGGCCGACTCCAAGGTCGACCTGGGCGTCTTGCTGTTTGCCCTGCGTGCCGCCCGTGTGCGCGAGGGCCTGCCCAGGCAGGAATGGGTGGGCGAGCAGGACTTCGACGCCTTGCGCCTGCATGTGGGCACCCCCGAGCAGCAGGGGCGCTTTGCTCCCATCGCAAACGACATCTTCGCCCGCCTCGCCCAGGCCGAGACCGACCTCGTCCAGCTCGAGCGCGACCACGCGGCGCGCCTGGCGGAGTTCTTCACGCATGGCCGCGTGGGGGTCGATGGGTCGAGCACGGCCGAAGACGAGCCGCTCGGCGAAATCCCCGCGGCGCCCGAGGCGGTTGCCGCGTGTGGGAAGGATGCCGGCAAGGGGCAGGAAGACGCCGCTGATGCTGGCTCCATGCTGGCCGACCTGCGTGCGCGCACGGCACAGGCGGGCGCGCTCGCTCCTCTTGCCGCTCAGGGCCTGGGAATCCTGAGCGATCCTGCCGATGTTGCCTGGGAGCTTGCGCCCCTGGCCGTTGTGCGCGCGTGCGCCTCGAGCTCACAGTGGGCGTTCGTCGCCGCCGCTGCCGGCCCCTATGCCGCGCCTGCCTACGCCAATCTTGTGCGTGCGCTCGACACGGTCATGACCGAGCTCTCCGAGTCCAACGACCTGCTGTCGTTCCTGCCCAACCTCTCGTACGCCTCGTCTCTGCTGACGCTTGAGCAGCTTGCCGGGTGGGTCGGCATGCTTGACGCCATCGAGCCGGGCGCTATTACGGGCGCTGCCGTGCGCGCCGTGCTGCGCCTCGACTCCTCGTTTGCCGTGCTGCCTGACTCAGTCAACGGCCTGCTAGAGGGCGCGGTGCGTTCCTGTGCCCGCGGCCTGGGTCGCGAGCTGGGAAGCGCCTATGTGCCCTGCTCGTCGGGCGAGGGCCTCATCGACCTGCTCGCACATGATTTTCCCGAGGCCACGCTGCGCTCGCAGACGCAGGAGTTCTCCCATATCCTAGCCGACATGCTCGTGAGGGCGGCCGAGCTCGAGGGCATGGCCGAGCAGCGCGGCGGCTTGGGCGCCGCCGTGGGCAGCGCGCTTGCACACGACGAGTTCGGCGACTGGCGGGCCGACCTCGTGTGCGCCGTGCTTCCTTGCGAGGAGGGCGCCTGGCACGAGGGTGCCGTCTCGCCTGAGGATGCCCGCTGGGCGGTTCTGGGTGTGCCCCCGCGCAACAAGGCGACGTTCGCCTGGATTCAGCAGGCGATGTTTCACCAGGCAGAAGGCGGCGTGACCGTGCTTCTTGCGCCGAACTGCGCCCTGCATTCCTGTGTGGGCAGCGAGACCGAGCTTCGTCGCAAGCTCGCCGCCTCGGGCCGGGTGCGCGCCGTCGTGTCACTGCCCTCGCGCATCTTCGCCGACGGCCGTCCCGCCTCGAGCCTGATCGTGCTGGGCGACCCGCGCGACGCCGAGTCCGCGCAAACGCTCATGGTCGACATGCTTGGCTGCGGTGTGCCTTCGGATGGCGCGGGTGCCGGCACCGTCGCGACCCGCGAGCTCCCCGCCGAGGTCGCCGCCCATGCCGCGCAGGTGCTTGCGGCCTGGGTCGAGCGTGCCGAGACACCGTGCGAGCAGGGCTTCTGCCGCGTCGTCGGTGCCGAGGAGATCGCCGCAAACGCCGACGTCCTCACCCCTTGGACCTACGTGGGGTAGGCCTGCTGCCTGGGAATGATGCATCGTGGCCACGAGGTCCCAGATGATGATTAAGTCTGATCGGCCTCATCGAACACGCTTTCTGCCTGCGGTGTTGCAATGGTGAAGTACCGCGCGGCCCACTTGTTCATCGTTTAGGGCCAGTGGCCGAGTGGACCCCCACGTGGGGTTGGCGCTCGCTGCTCGTGAATCGTGTCTCCGGATGGCCCGATGGCTGTCTTGACGTTTGGTGTCTGGACCCCGTTGCGTGTTAATCTTGCCGATTGGATTGTCTGCTGGCAGTTCTGATGCTTTGTACGCCATGAGTGCTGCTTTAGCTTGAGTTGTACTGCCGCGCTTCGTGACACGCCGTGTCCAAAGCGCGATCCGTTGTCAGTCAATGCGGCTCTGGGCCGCTTGTGAAAGGAGTTTGTCCATGAGTGGAATCGACACCGTCCTGCAGTACCTCCAGGCCGTCCCTGCCTGGTACCTCGCCACGAGCGTCGACGACCAGCCCCATGTGCGCCCCTTCAGCTATGCCGCTGAGTGCGACGGCCGCGTGTGGTTCGTGACCGCCACGACCAAGGATGTCTGGCAGGAGCTGCTCGCCAACCAGAAGTTCGAGGCCACGAGCTGGTGGCCCGGCCACGGCTGGCTCATCCTGCGCGGCCTGGCCGGTCTCAAGGACGAGGTTACGCCCGAGATCCGTAAGGCCGGCTACGAGCACCTCACGGCTCTCGGCGAGTCCTACGACGGCCCCGACGACCCCACCCTCGTCTTCTTCTCCGTCGAGCAGCCCCAAGCCTGGATCTGCAACCACGACGAATGGGTGCCCGTAGAGCTGTAGTCCTTGATGGCCTGCTTGTATACTCTAAAGTAGTATACTTGTAAGTATACAAGCAGGCCGACGGGAGGGTCGATGTTTTAGGGGGTGAGGACCTTTGGCCCTTGCCCCCTGTTTTATGGTCGTCATCCAGAAGTACGCGCAACCTTTGTCCTCGAACGCCGCACGGAAGCGTGTGGCGTTCGAAGGCTTGCATGCCGCGCCCCCAACCCTTGTCCCCAAACGCCTTTCGGAAGCATGTGGCACCCGGGGGAGGGGGCTTCTCCGCAGCCCACCTCCGCAGTGAAAGCAAGAAAAGGGGCACAAGCGCGCGAAGCGCGCCCGTGCCCCGGGTTTTCGAAGCTTTCGGTACGAGGACAAGTGGGCGAAGGAGAAGCCTCCCTC
>ERZ1034984.1653-NODE-1653-length-20133-cov-8.976492_pt1 | contig 20133 bp, 20 predicted proteins | sample MGYA00520589_ERZ1034984 | MGnify/ENA primary metagenome ERZ1034984 (study PRJEB33766, sample SAMN09781790) | gut metagenome | biome: gut microbiome | host: Homo sapiens | place: Madagascar | study: EMG produced TPA metagenomics assembly of the PRJNA485056 data... | reverse complement strand
TTTCTAGTTCATTATACACTATTTCTGACGATTTGAGGAATTTCCTATAAATCAAGAAATGTCTTTGCATCTTTTTCATTTACTATATCAAATCTAATCCCCTTTGTTTGCATATGCAATATTAGCTCATCACTAGACTTAAGTACTTTCATAAAGTTTCCTCTTTTTCATGTATTTTCTACATTATATCGCATTTATTGCAACAATAAAAGACATTTTCTATGTAAAGCATATTGATATTATAAGTCGCTTACTTTTGTTTATTACTATCCACCAGCCACACTTTTCTGCAAATACGAAATTTAATTTATTTAGCTTCCGTTCTTTTCTGAGCATTTTTATGCCACCTCATACATTTTCCAAACATAAAGAAAACCCCGAAAACATAACGTTTCCGGGGAATATAGCTCTTTTTCGATATTCGGTTGAATTATCTCTTTGAGAACTGTGGAGCACGACGTGCTGCTTTGAGACCGTATTTCTTTCTTTCTTTCATTCTTGGGTCACGAGTTAAGAATCCGTTAGCCTTAAGAACTGGTCTATATTCGTTGTCTACCTGTAACAGTGCTCTGGAGATACCATGTCTGATTGCTCCTGCCTGTCCTGTGTATCCGCCACCTCTAACGTTTACTAAAACGTCAAATTTATCAGCTGTTTCTGTTGCAACTAATGGCTGACGAACGATAACCTTTAAAGTCTCTAATCCTAAATATTCATCAATATCTCTTTTATTGATTGTAATCTTACCTGTTCCAGGTACTAAATATACTCTGGCGATAGATTTTTTTCTTCTTCCTGTTCCGTAATACTTTGTATTAGCCATCTTATTTTACCTCCTGATTAAAATGTTAAAGCTTCTGGTTTCTGAGCTTCGTGTTTGTGTTCTGGTCCAGCGTATACGAATAACTTCTTATACATCTGTCTTCCTAAAGGTCCCTTTGGAAGCATTCCCTTAACAGCAAGTTCGATAACTCTTTCTGGTTTATTAGCTAACATTTCCTTTAAAGTGGTTTCTTTCATTCCACCTACATAATCGGAGTGATGATAGTAAATCTTCTGGTCTAATTTCTTACCAGTTACTTTAATCTTCTCTGCATTAACTACGATAACGTAATCTCCAGTATCAATGTGAGGAGTGTAGATTGCCTTATTCTTTCCTCTTAATACTTTTGCTACTTCAGATGCCAAACGTCCTAAAGTCTTTCCTTCAGCATCAACTACATACCATTTTCTTTCAATTGTTGCCGGGCTGGCCATAAAAGTTTTCATTGAATGTTACCTCCTTGAATTTTCCAATGTTACTCTGATATCCGAATGCCGTCCAAGTAAAATCTGATGAAATTCATTCGTTCTATCATTTTCACACCATTTACATTTTTCTTTGTACATCAAAGCAAAAACGCTTCGCCGGGGTCGTGGCTCACATTTCTAACTCGCCATACTGTTCAATTATATTACACACACTCCCGTGTGTCAACATTTATTTTCCACTATCCCAAGAACTTTTCAATTTCAAATTATAATCCAGTTCATAAGGACCATTTGGCATTTCCATTAATTTTTCTGCATTTTGGGTCCATGTGTAAACTGCTGCAAAATGCCCGTTGTCTCTTACCTTTCCCCAGTACATATATCCATACAAATAGCTATCATTGATTTCTTCCCAACTATCAAACTCTTCTTGCAGTTGTTGTGCGATTGGAAGACACTGATTCATACATTCCTCCAAATTAATGTAACCTGCTACATAACATTCCCCGGCAATTCGAAGCATACGGCAATAGTCCCACGCATCCACACCTTTTTCGCCAAATGCCTGATATGCAAGATACGCTCCCTCATAACGATACTCTTCCTCTCCCAATCCGTCTTTCTGGATTTTGTGTTCTACTTCCTCTTCACTAAGTTCGAACCAGCCATCTTTTTTCATATCTTTCACAAATTCTCGATATTTCTGTCTGGTTCCATGCTCTAATACATGATTTATAGTATCTATTGCGGTTTTTCGATTGGTAATCCCCCATGTTTCTTTCAAATATTTCTGCACCTGTTTTGCATTTTCTTTTGTAGGTTCAAAAATACCAATCGTATATAACTGTCCACCATCTGATTCTGCACGGATGGCATAAGTATTGCAAATCCACTGCACGGTATCACTCTCTATATCCTGCTGCGTCAATCCGGTGTCTTTGTACTTTTGATTCCATACTATCTCCAGACTCTTTCCTTCTGTATCTATGGGTTCATATAATACCACTGCTGCCACCAAAAATGCACAGGCAATCACAATATGTAATACCCTGCCCACCATGCTCTTTTCCTGATAAAATGGTTTTATAACCGGGCGTTCCATCCCTTCTAATACTTCAATGCTATATTGTGGGGCATACCATATTTTCGTAGTTTTCCCAATCAGTGCTTCTACATTTTGATTTTTCTTTATGGTCTGTTGCTTAATTCCCACTACCATGTGATAATTTTTAAATTCATCCACAAACTCGTATACAACTATATAATTTTTACTATTTTGTATCATCTGAATTCCAACAATGGTTGCCGGATAAGGTCTGGCATTATCTGCCACTTGTTTTTCATTTTTCTCTGTCACTATGCGGATTACTAACATTAACACCCAGATCAAAAGGCATACAACTCCAAATACAAAGCACACCGCACTAAGATAGGAATCGCTCCCGCTTCCCTGTTTATTTGCCAGCATCATTCCCCCCCATAAGGACACCATAATAACCAACGTTCCCAATAAACTTATTACACGCATTCTTTTCTGGAATTTTCGCATGATAGGCGGAACTTCTTCCGTTACATAGGATTTGGATGAATCTATGACTTCACTATCTCCTATAAACGCTTCCTGATTTTCTATCTCATACACATCTAACGACTTTTCTTCCGGTATTGTTTCCTTGAAGTAACTACGAAGAATTTTCTTGGGTTTCACCTTATAAAAAATAATATATACCATCCAAATCAAACCAATCGGTACTAAAACCATCAACCAAACTATCAGGTCATATATATCTGTATTTACAGTCGCATCCAAAAACATATCTATTTCTGCCCAAGTCAAAATAGCTGCCACTAAGGATAATGCTATCAATATCACCACATACACTGCTTTTAACAATGTAGTTTGAGATAAAACCTCTATTTCTCCCTTTCCAATCCTTGCCACAAACTTAGACTGAAATATCCCTGCCTTTACATTGATTTTTGCCACATTCATCTGATCCGTATCTTCTTTAACTTCAAGAAGAGTTCTTCCTTGTCTATACTCTGGATTCTTCCGCAAACGACTTCGTAACTGAAAATCATCCATATGATAACTGAAAAATATATGCATCTTTATCCTCTTTTCTCTTTCCCTTTTTCATCCTTATATACAATTCCAATCATCGTCAATCCGTGTGCCGGAGCAGTAGGACCCGCTGCACTTCTGTCCCTTTTTTCTAAAATCTCTGTAATGTCTTCCGGTTCTTTTTCGCCAATTCCCACTTGTATCAATGTTCCGGCAATAATTCGCACCATGTTATAGAGAAATCCGGTTCCTGTCACCCGAATGGTAACGATATCTTGTGTTGATTTTTCCACTGTACAGGAAAGAATGGTTCGTACTGTATCTTCTACTGTAGTATGAATAGAACAAAAACTTTTGAAGTCATGAGTGCCTTCCAAGTACGCCGCTGCTTCTTTCATTTTTTCTACGTTTAGATTGCGATAGTAAAAGTAGGTATCTTTTCGTAAGGTTGGCATCGGTATCTTACGGTTCAAAATTCGATATTCATATGTTTTTTCACTATAACAATGTCTTGGATGAAAGTCTGCTGCCACTTCACAGGAGCTTTGTACTACCACATCTTCCGGCAAGCGCTGATTTACGGCATAACAGATTTTTTCCGGTGGAATCCGTGTATTCGTGTCAAATATCGCCACATTTCCAAGAGAATGAACACCGGAATCAGTACGACTTGCGCCTGTCACTTTAATTTCTTCTCCCAAAAGCTCAGACAATGCCTGATTTAGCACCCCTTCTATGGTAATTCCGGTGGGCTGTATCTGCCAGCCGCAGTAATTGGTGCCTTCATAGGCTACTACCAGTTTTATTCGTCTCATGCTATTTCCTCTCTACGCATATACTTTGCAAAAAGCAGGCTTTCTACCTGCCTGCTTTTATAGTAATACTCTCATTAAAATTACAATTACCAAATATCCCAAAATCACCAAATAGGATATATGATCTGCCTTCTGATATTTTAGCGGCTTCATTTTCGTTCTGCCTGCTCCGCCATTATAACAACGTGCTTCCATTGCCAATGCTAAATCATTTGCCCGACGAAATGCTGAAATAAACAGCGGTACTAGCAACGGAACCATTGCTTTTGCCTTTTTAATAAGATTTCCGCTTTCAAAATCTGCTCCTCTGGCAATCTGTGCTTTCATAATCTTATCTGTTTCTTCTACTAAAATCGGAATAAAACGCAAGGCAATGGACATCATCATTGCCACCTCATGTACCGGCACATGAATATGATTCAATGGGCGAAATGCCTTTTCCATACCATCCGTCAACTGGTTTGGCGTTGTTGTCAGCGTCAAAGTTGATGTTCCAAGTATCAGGTAAATCAAACGAATTGCCATGAATACTGCGCTTTTCAAACCTTCTTTTGTGATTTTTATTTTCAATATGGTAACTAACGTTTCTCCCGGCGTCAAAAACAAGTTAAACATTGCCGTAATAATTAAAATAATGACAATGGCTTTCAATCCCTTTACCATAAAACGAAATGGCACTTTTGAAAGCTTAATCATTGCCGCCAAGGCAAGTGTGACTAATAAAAAGCCCCAAATACCTTGAAAGGTAAATAATGATATTACATAAATTACAACTCCAAATAATTTTACTCTTGGGTCTAATTTATGAATAACGGAATCTGCCGGATAATATTGTCCAATGGTTATATCTCTTATCATATGATTTCCTACTTTTCTTAGCTACGATTTTCTCTGTTCTGAAAACATTTTAAGATAGATGCTTTGGCTTCTTCTAAGGTAGTCGCTTCACCATCTACTGGAATTCCTTTTTTCCTAAGTTCATGCATTAAGTATGTGACTTGTGGTGCTGCAAGTCCTACTGCTTCCAGCTCCTGATAATGATGGAATACTTCCTTCGGCGTTCCATCAAACATGACACTTCCATGATTCATAACTATGAGCCTGTCCACATATTTTGCTACGTCTTCCATGCTGTGAGACACCAAAATAATCGTCATGCCTAATTCTTTGTGCATTTTAGCTACCTGGTCTAATATCTCATCTCGTCCCTGCGGGTCAAGTCCTGCTGTTGGTTCATCCAACACCAGTACCTCTGGCTTCATAGCAAGCACACCTGCAATGGCAACTCTTCGTTTCTGTCCTCCGGACAATTCAAATGGAGATTGATACCAATACTCTTCCGGAAGTCCTACGCTTCGTAGTGCCGTAAAGGCTTGAAGCTCTGCCTCTTTCTTGGATAGTCCCTGATTTAATGGTCCAAAACAGACATCTGCAAAAATTGTAGTTTCAAACAACTGGTGCTCCGGATATTGGAACACTAATCCTACTTTTCCACGAAGTTCCTTCATATTAAAGTCTTCATCGTAAATATCCTGTCCGTTGTAGTAAATACCACCGGAAGTTGCCTTTACTAATCCGTTTAAGTGCTGAATCAATGTAGACTTTCCGGAGCCGGTATGCCCTATGATTCCTATAAACTCGCCGTCTTCTATTTTCAAGTTTATATCTTTCAAGGCATGAATCTCATATGCAGTTTTTTCGCTGTAAACATAGTTTACTTTATCTAATATAATCGACATAATGCATCCACCAATTCCTGTCTTGTTAAAGTTCCTTCCGGAATATCCATTCCTGATTTCCGAAGTTCATGTGCCAAAAGTGTAATCTGCGGTACATCCAAGCGATAGGATTTTAAGGTATCCACCTGAGAAAAAATACTTCTCGGTGTTCCCTGCATTACCACCTTTCCCTTGTCCATAACATATACACGGTCTGCACGAATTACTTCTTCCATATAATGTGTAATAAGAATTACCGTAACGCCTTTTTCCTTATTCAGCTTTTCTACTGCATCTAATACTTCTTTTCGTCCATTTGGATCTAACATGGCTGTAGGCTCATCTAACACAATGCACTTCGGTTCCATTGCCATAACACCTGCAATGGCAACACGTTGCTTTTGTCCACCGGATAACTTATTAGGGGAATGTTCCCGATATTGAATCATTCCTACGGATTTTAAACTGTTTTCTACTCTTTTCCAAATTTCATCTGTGGGAATTCCGATATTTTCCGGGCCAAAAGCTACATCTTCTTCCACAACACTTGCAATAATCTGATTATCCGGATTCTGAAACACCATTCCGGCATTTTTACGAATGTCCCAGACATTTGCTTCATCCGTGGTATCTTTTCCGTCTACCCACAAAGTACCGCCACTAGACTGTAAAAGAACATTCAAATGTTTTGCAAGGGTGGACTTTCCGGAACCGTTATGTCCCAGTACTGCGATAAATTCCCCTTGCTTAATATCAAGGTCTACTCCATCCAGTGCTGTGTCGATTCCTTCTACATTTCCTTCTTCGTCACGTCTGATATATTCATGTACTAATTTTCTGGCTTCAATAAAGTTCATGCTTTTCTCCTAATCATCCCATTTCAGCCGATGAAGTTCTCCTTCCAGCTTCATGTGGTCAAATTGATTCTGTCTGAGTGCTTCGTAAAGCACAATCGCAACAGAATTTGAAAGGTTTAAGGAACGTGTTTCTCCTATCATTGGTATTCTCACACAGGTATCCGGATTTGCCTTTAAAATCTCCTCCGGTATTCCTGCACTTTCCTTCCCAAACATAATGAAACAGTCCGGTTCATAGTTTACATCGGAATATACATGACGTCCCTTTGTCGTTGCCATATAGATTTTTGCTCCCGGATTCTTAGCAAGAAAATCTTCCCAGTTCACATATCGTTTTACATCCAGGTCTTTCCAGTAATCCATACCTGCGCGTTTTAATGCCTTTTCACTTAAGGAAAATCCCAGCGGCTCAATCAAGTGCAAGCTTGTCCCTGTTGCCACACAAGTACGTCCGATATTCCCAGTGTTTGCCGGAATCTCCGGCTCATATAATACAATATTTAACTTTGCCATAATTCTCTCTTTTCTCTCATTACTTGCGCTTTGCCCGTAACTCTGTTACAAATTCTTCCATGCGGTCTAATGCTTCTTTTAATTTATCTAAGGAATATGCATAAGAAATACGCAAAAATCCTTCTCCACATTCTCCAAATGCAGTTCCCGGTACAACTACCACTTTCTTTTCTTTTAACAGGCGCGTTGCAAATTCATCGGATGTAATGCCAAATTCCTGAATACTCGGAAATGCATAAAATGCTCCGTATGGTTCAAAACACTGTAAGCCCATTTCTTCAAAACGATGCATTAAATAACGACGTCTTCCGTCATACTCTTCTCGCATTGCAACTACATCTGCATCTCCATTGCGTACCGCTTCCACTGCGGCATACTGGCTGGTGGTTGGTGCACACATAATAGCATACTGATGTATCTTTAACATTTGTTCTAAGATAACCTTTGGTGCACAAGCATATCCCAATCGCCATCCTGTCATGGAATAAGACTTGGAAAATCCATTGATAAGCACGGTTCTTTCCTGCATTCCCGGCAAAGAAGCAATGGTCACATGATTTTCCAAGTAAGAAAGCTCTGCATATATTTCATCACTAATCACATATAAATCATGCTTTTTCACTACTTCTGCAACTGCTTCTAAGTCTTTGCGTTCCATAATTGCTCCGGTAGGATTGTTTGGGAACGGCATAATCAACACTTTTGTCTTAGGCGTAATTGCTGCCTCTAATTCCTCTGCTGTCAAACGGAACTCATTTTCTTCTTTTAAATTAATGATAACCGGTATTCCATTGGCAAGTATGGTACAAGGCACATAGGATACATAACTTGGCTGCGGAATCAATACTTCGTCTCCCGGGTCTAACATTGCTCTTAATGCAACATCTATTGCTTCACTGCCTCCCACTGTTACCATCATTTCTTTGTCATAATCATAATGTACTTGAAATCTTCGTTCTAAATACTTTGCAATCTCTATCTTTAATTCCTTTAATCCGGCATTTGATGTATATGCTGTTTTTCCTCTTTCAAGAGAATAAATACCTTCATCACGAATATGCCAGGGAGTATCAAAATCCGGTTCTCCTACACCCAGAGAAATAACGTCTGTCATTTCTGCTGCAATATCAAAGAACTTACGAATCCCGGAAAAAGGAATCTCTACGATGCGTTCTGATAGTGGATTTCTCATAAAGTCACCAACATCCTTTCATCTTCTTCCGGTTCTGCAATAATGGTACCGTGGTCCTTATATTTTTTCAAAATAAAGTTCGTCTTAGTACTCAAAACAGAATCTAATGTAGATAGTTTATCAGATACGAACTGTGCTACTTCACGCAATGTTTTTCCTTCTATGGTAACCAACAAATCATATCCACCGGAAATCAAATATACGGCATTTACTTCCGGATAATTGTAGATACGTTCTGCCACACTGTCAAATCCACGTCCACGCTGTGGTGTAACACGCACTTCAATTAATGCATTCACTTTCTCAATGCTGGTTTTTTCCCAGTCAATCAACGTATGGTATCCACAGATAATGTGTTCCTGCTCCATAGCTGCCAATTCATTTGCCACAGTTACTTCATCCACACCTAATACAATCGCTAATTCCTTTAAATCCACCCTGCTGTTTTTTTCTATAAAAGTTAAAATCTTTTCTCTCATTTCCATAGTCGTTACCCTTCCTTTTCTTAATTATAAGGTATGTTATACTACCTTGTATAATTCATCTGTTTTTGGAGGTTCTAAAAATCTCGTCTCGTCATCGTTAATCAGTACGCGGTCATTTCCCGCCACTGCTTTTCCTACTACCACTGCATGAATTCCCTGTTTTTCCAATTCGCGTACCAATGTATTTCCATCCGGTGCTGCCATTAACATAGAACCACTGGAAATCAGTTCATATGGATTAATTCCAAAAAACTCACACACTTCAATGGTTTCCTGTTTTACAGGAATCTTTTTTAAGTCGATTTCAAGTCCGACGCCAGATGCCTCTGCCATTTCCCAAAGAGCACCGAATATTCCGCCCTCTGTCACGTCATGCATTGCACTAACGCCAGACTTAACGGCGGACGCCGCCTCCGGTAAAACGGACAAATATTTATCAAAGTTCTTTGCCGCTTCCACCAGCTGTGCCGGATAACGGCTTAACAGCTCCTGCTCTTTTTCCTTGGCAATAATGGAAGTTCCTTCTAACCCAATCCATTTTGTTACAATAATATCGTCACCCACTTTTGCTCCGGCAGTGGATACCAGTTTTCCTACTTTTGCCTTACCTACACCGCAAACATTTATCAATGGCTGATTTACCGCCTTAGTGACCTCAGTATGTCCACCCATAATCTGAACATTTGCTTCTGCACAGGCAATCTCTATCTGTGCCATAGTTTCCTTCAGCACTGCTTCCTCACTATTTTCCGGTAACAATATGGTAAGTAACACACCTACTGGCTCTGCTCCGGCTGACGCTAAATCATTCAAGGTAATATGTATTGCAAGATTTCCAATGTCCGTAGCAGTACCAGTAATCGGGTCTGTAGACATTACAAACATCTCATCATCTGCCAGCTTTACTGCCGCACAGTCTTCTCCCACTCCTGCTCCTAATAAAACTTCACTGCGTTTTGTATGAATTTGTTTAAATACAGAGCGTTTCAGTACGCTCTCTGGTATCTTTCCTACTTTCATTTTCATTCCTCATTTATATATTCAACAAGGCTGTTTCACTTGAAACAGCCTTCTTAACTATTCTTTTTTCTTATGGTGTTGTACTTGTATCCGTTGTACTTGCACCATCTGTTGGTGTTGGATTTGTATCCGGTGTTGCTGCCGGTTCTGATGCCGGCGGTGTTGCCGGCTGTGCCGCTGCCTCTGCCGCCTGACGTGCTGCAATTGCATCGTTGCTCCACTGTGCAGCCGCAGAGTTAATTGTTCCTTCATCCTGACTTCCGATTGCTGCATTGATAGCTGCAACTGCTTCCGGACTTGCTGATGCGGTTCCTATCTGTACAATTTTCGGAGATGCCTTGTAAGTACTACTGTTAAATACTTCACGACTCTGCTCTACACCATTTAATGTTACAATCTTCCATAACTGTGCTGTATATCCGGTATGTGCAGACTGTACCGTATGAATATATCCGATTGGCTGATCCGGTGCTGCCTGATACTGTACTCCCGGATCTGTGGTAGAAAGTGTCTCGCTTACAAAGCTTACTTGTCTTCCACTATCCCTTGTTTCATGTCCGAATATATTAAAGTATACAACCTTTCCGGCAGTATAACCTTCAATATAAATCGGTGCATCGGTATTATTCTTAAATTTCAAATCTTTATAAGTTCCTGCAATCGCCGCATCTGCAGATGGATCCACATAGCTTACAATCATAGAGTGATTGAAACGCTCTGTTACCTCTAATTCTGCACGAATAACTGCATTATATAAAGTAGTGGATACCTGACAGATTCCACCGCCGTAAGTCTCTACGGTTGTACCGTTTTCATAAGAACCTGCTAATTCGTATCCATTTTCTGCTTCAAATGGACTTACTGTCTGATATACAGAGAATTCTTCTCCCGGATAAATTACAGAACCATTAATCTTAGCTGTACCGTTTGCCACGTTCTGAGAACGTCCTGCTCCGGATGTTCCATAGGAAGTATGGAAACTTCCCAGCAAATCTGTTACTTTAGCCAATTCTTCTTCTGTTCCCTTTGGCTCTACTACATCTGCTGCCAACTCTACGGAAGCATCATTGCCATCCCATTTCTGGCTGAAATAAGTCTCCATGTTATCCAGAGACTCTTCTACATTTACAGTAACTCCCTGACTTCCCGGAATAACGGTAAATGCTCCGTCTTTTCTCTCAAGTCCTGCGTCTACTGCCTCTGTATTCAATGTAGCGTCATTATCTTCTAAAACCTTGACTGCTTTTTCTTTATCTATCGTATAGGCAATGTTATATACCTTGTCTTCTTTTTCTAAATCCTTCATCACCTTGTAACGGCTAATGAGGTTTCCGCTCTTTCCAAGGCTGACTGCCTCTTCTAATACTTCTTGATTTCCCCAGGAAATTCCAAGATCACTTGCAGTTACTTCTAACTGATTCTTCCCTGCATTAAGGGTAATCTTCTTGTCCCCTAATCCTGCAATATAATCGTCTACTGCCTGTGTTGCTTCTTCCTGTGTCATTCCGCCAACCGCAATATCTCCTACAAATACACGGTCCGGTATGGTGTCTGTTTCCTTTGTCTCAGCATTTACAGGAATTGTTACTACTACTGCCAATGCAAGCATCAGTAACAAACCAGTCACCGGCAAAACTCTTTTCCATTTCTTTTTCATATCTATTCTCCTACTAGTATCTCATTTTTACACTATCCATTATTCTACCATAAAATAGGGAATTTTCAAGGTGCAGAACAACGAATATCGTTGACAGAAATCTCCGCTTTCTGTATATTATGAACATGAAAATCTTTTTCTTAAACGAATGCAGAAATGAAAACAGATAATACCATGGAAGCTATTAATATGATTACGATGACTGCTGCAAAGGTTCTTTTCTTTTTGGAGTTGTTAAAGTTCATTTTTTCCACCTCTTTCCATTCTGTTAGCTATTATTATACCATAACAAATATCGCAAAGGAGTTCTTATATTATGATTTTTCGAACATTTGGCGCTTTTTTAATTTTTCTTGGTCTGGTTTCTATGTGTATACGACGTACAAGACGTCGGGAAAAGTCCGAAATTGATTCCTTTTGGAAACAGGAAGACCGTGCCAATCTCACACAACCACAAGACCTTAGTAAGCTTGACTATGTAGATTTATCCGGTGTTACCCTGCCTTTTTCAAAATTTCAGGATGCACAGCTGAACGACTATGAGCAGCAAATTCTGTCTCTTCGCAATGAAAAAATTCTTAATCTGGGCGGTTTGAGTAATACTGATCTAAAACTTCAGTACGGAGCTGCAAATCTGGGGCTTCTCTCCCGCTACGACCAGAACTTTATACTTTTGGTTCGTACCTTAAATCAATGGGGGCACCGTCTGTATGAACTTTCCCATACGCAAGAAGCTACCACTGTTCTGGAACTTGCCGTATCGGTTGGCTCTGATATCAAAGCCACTTATGAACTGCTTCTTAAAATCTATCAGGAATCCGGTAACACTTCCGGTATTGAAAATTTAAAACATTTTGCCGAAAAAATAACTACCATTCGCAAAGATTCTATTCTGGCTATGTTGGAAAATGCCTAGGATTTAGGCATTTTTCCATACTGTGCTAAAATCTTGTCCGTTCTTCTGGATGCCTCACTCTTGGTAAGACTCTCCAAATCTACATCAAGACTTATTTTATGATATTCCGCCAATTCCTTCAAGTATCTTTTTTGCCTTTCTGTGGCAGGGCTCTGTTTCTTTGCCCGATATACCAATGGAATCGCCTTAAACGCTTCCGGTTCCTGCCCACCATAGTTTTCCCACAGGTATTCCAATAAAACATGGGTTGCTTTGGCATCTTCCAATGCCCGATGATTATGACTTCTTTCTATTTTTAAATATTCACATAAATAATCCAGTGTCTTTTTTTCTAACTCCGGTAAAAACTTTCGTGCCAGTTTCAAAGTATCTATTCCGCTTTTTTCAAAAGACTCCTTGTGATTCACTGCATATTGTTTTAAAAAGCTATAATCAAACAGAATATTGTGACCTACTAAGGAAAGCTCGCCACAGAATGTGAAAAATCCCTCTACTGCTTCTTGCTCCGGCACTCCTGTTTCTGCCATTTCCTGTGTGATTCCGGTTAGTTCCTGCACTTCTTTGGGAATCTTAATTCCCGGATTAATCATTTTCTGGTAGGTTGCCGTTACCTGATGATTTTCTACCTTTACCGCTCCGATTTCCAGTATTCGGTCTGTTTTTGCCCGAAGTCCGGTCATTTCTAAATCTACTACTACATAGGATTCTAGCATGTTTTGTCGCCCGCCTTACATAAATCACTCAAAAAACATTCACTGCATTTCGGTCCTCTTGCCGTACAGATCGTTCTTCCAAGGGTTATGATGTGGATATTGTAAAGAATCCAATGATCCTCCGGCAAAACTTTCATCAGGTCATACTCAATTTTTACCGGATCTTCTTCCTTGGTAAAACCAAGTCTTCGAGAAATTCGTTTTACATGAGTATCCACCACTACGCTTGGCTCATTGTAGATATTTCCACGAATAACATTGGCAGTTTTTCGCCCTACTCCCGGCAAAGAAGTAAGTTCTTCTAAACTGCGTGGAACTTCTCCGCCAAATTCTGTTATCAGCTTGCGGGCACATAATATAATGTTCCTTGCCTTGTTATGATAAAATCCGATGGAATGTATATCCTGCTCCATTTCTTCCACATTGGCATTGGCAAACTTCTCTAAGCTGTCGTATTTCTTGAATAAATCTGCCGTAACAATGTTTACCCGGGCATCGGTGCACTGGGCACTTAAAATAACTGCTATTAACAACTGCCATGCATTGTCATGGTTCAGATAACAGCGATATTCTGTTCCATAGGTTTCGTCCAATCTTCTTAATATTTCCGCTGTTCGCTTTGTCATGGAGTTCCTCCTTCTATCTTTTCCACCTTTGCCTGTCCGGTCAACGGATTCTTCTGCTCATAGGAAAATAGATATAATTGTCGTTCTCCCTTAGCCGGATATTCCACTAAAGTCTTATTGTTTTGCAATACTTCCATATCCCAGAAAAACGGCTCCACATGAGACATCTTTCCCTTTTTACAATAAGTTCGCGTCTCTTCTTTGAAAGACGCCATATCCGGTGCCCACTTTGGACGTGTTTTCATATTTTCCCGGTAATATAAATCAAAGGTAAGTGTTTCCTCATAAAGTCCCTGATGGGCAACATCTTTTTCTTCGATAAAGTCCAACAATATCTCACAACGCCGTATACGAGAGTGATTCATGGCAAACAATCCATGTGCCTCATAATATTCTCCCATTTCTAAAAACATGGTAAATGGATTGTCGTATGCTAATTCCAACACTTTCATGGTCATCTCAAACTGTCCGCTGTTGTAGTATACCTCTAACATTTCTTCTACCAGTTTGATTTTCAACACTTCTTCATAACTGAGCCAGTTGGTCTGCATTACCTCGTATGGTGGATTGGACTGATATACCAAGCCATATTCCTGCTGATGTTCATACATGTAGGAACCTTTTAATACTTTGAGAAATCCTAGCTGTAACTGCTCCGGTTTTAATCGGTAAATTTCCTGAAAAGACTTGGAAAATGTAGTAAAATCTTCCTTTGGCAATCCTGCAATCAGGTCTAAATGCTGATGCACATTTCCCGCCTGCTGCACCTTTTTTACAATATCCTCTAATCGTGACAAATTCATGGTTCGGTGAATTTCTTCGATAGTTGGCGCAAAAGTAGACTGCACACCAATCTCTAACTGTATTAAACCGGGACGCATTTCTGCAATCAATGCAATTTCCTCTTCGGTAAGCAAATCCGCCGAAATTTCAAAATGAAAGTTTGTAATGCCATTATCATGTTCCTTCACATATTGCCAAATTTCCATGGCATGCTTGTGATTGCAGTTGAATGTACGGTCTACAAACTTTACCTGCGGTACTTTGTGGTCTAAGAAAAACTGAAGCTCCTTTTCCACCAACTCAAAGGAACGAAAACGTAATCCTTTTTCAATAGAAGAAAGGCAATAACTACAGGAAAACGGACATCCTCGGCTTGTCTCATAATAGATAATGCGGTTCTCAAAATCCTCTAAATGTTCATAGCAAAACGGCAGGTCATCCATGGACATTGGCTCACGATGCGGAGTCCGTACCAGCTCATTTTCCTCATTGCGAAATAGAAGTCCTGAAATATCTGATAAACTCTGTGGGGAATATGGCTCGTTCTCTACTGAATTGCTTGCGGAATATATCTCATTCTCTACTTGATTCCTTACGGAATGTTCTTGGTTTACATAATATCCACACAATTCCCGAAATGTCTCTTCGCCTTCCCCAATCATAACACCTGTTACCATCGGAAACTGATTCAAAAATCCTTCCGGCTCGTAAGAAACTTCCGGTCCTCCTACCCAAATAGGAATCTCCGGCAGCAACTTGTGTATCTCACAGATAAGCTCCTGGGTATACCGAAAGTTCCAGATATAACAGGAAAAACATATCACATCCGGTCTTTTTTTATATAGTTCCTGCAAAATATATTCTACCCGATGATTGATGGTGTATTCCGCTAATTCAATCTGCTGACTGTATTCCTTGGCATAGGCTTTTAAGCTATATACTGCCAGATTGGAGTGAATGTATTTTGCATTAATTGCGGTTAATAAAATTTTCATACTATGTTCCTTCTTCGTGTTTTTGGGAAATTCTTGGATTATAGTATAGCACATTTAAAAAAATATCTCCAATTATACCACTATAATTAGAGATAAACTTTTATTCTTCATTCCGTTTCCATTTCTCGTTACAGGAACTAAAGTATATATACTATCGCTGTAACTGAGTCTAGCATTATCTACTTTTTGCTTATTACATATTGTACTTCCTGCAACAAATCATTACTATTAAGATTATCTGTTGAAATTCCTGTAAGTCCTGCAAAAATTCCATGTATCTGCAAAACGGATTTTCTTTTGCATGCTTCATACAATACTGATATACGCTATCTTCCATATATGTAAAAAGTTCCATATGGGTGGGCACACGATTTTTCAACAATTCTTTTACTCTGTAATATTCCCAAACGATTCTTTCCTTAATTGATAGCGACTTCTTCTCCTAGGTTTAATTGACGCTAGCTCTTCCACAAGTTCATTTGAATTGTCTCCCACATCCTATTCACCTTCTTTCATTTACAAACGATGTTCGCTAGTTCCTTTGCAATATACATCACATCATCTATAGTATTATCTATTCCAAGACTAATTCGTATTGTTCCTTTTGAATATGTTTCTGGAATCCCTATTGCCTTGATTACATGAGATAATTGAGTATTTTGAGAATCACACGCCGAACCTGTTGCAATTTGTACACCTTTCAAATCTAATCTATGTAATATCATCTCTCCACTAATATTAGGGAATGAAAGTGAAATATTACCTGGACATCTATTTGCAGAACCATTTCGTATAAAATCAATTTCATAACTACTAAGTTGTTGAATAAACATCTCTTCTAGTTTTAATAAATACTTAGTATTGGCTTGAATATTATTAACATTTTCTTTTAACGCAACAGCCATTCCAACTATTCCCGCAACATTTTCTGTTCCCGCTCTCCGATTAAATTCTTGACTGCCTCCAGAAATATACGCATTCATCTCAATTCCTTTTTTTATATATAAGAAGCCAATTCCTTTTGGTCCATTAAACTTATGTGCTGATGCTGATAGCATATCTATTCCTAATTCTTTTACATTTACATCAATATGTCCCATTGCCTGTACTGCATCTGTGTGGAATAATGCACCTGCCCTATGTGAAATTTCTGCAATTTTCTTAATATTCTGAATAGTACCAATCTCATTATTCACATACATAACAGATACTAATGCCGTATCATCGCTTATCTCTGCCTCCAATGTTTTAAATGATATAGTTCCGTCATTTTCAACTGGTAAATAAATAACTTTATATCCTAATTTTTCCATTACCTTGCACGAATTCAGAATAGCATGATGCTCTATCTGACTAGTAATAATTGTTCTTCTATTGTTTGTCTTATTAAAAGCCATATTCTTTATTACGCAATTATCTGCTTCTGTTCCACCTGAAGTAAAAATAATTTCATCTGATTGTGCACCTATACATTCTGCTATAGATGCTCTCGCATTTGCTACTGCTTTTCGAGATATATTTGCATCTGAATAAAGTGTTGATGGATTGAGATAATCATCCATAAAATAGTGTTTCATCGCCTCAAAAGCATTAGCTGATAACTTTGTTGTTGCTGCATGATCTGCATATATTTTCTTCATATTAGTCAAATAATTTACATCCTTGTTCTTTAAATTCTTCTATCTTGTCATAAATATCCTGTTCATTAACATCTAAATATTCAGCCAAACATGAAATACAATAAAATTGGTCTATATTTTCACCTAAAAGTTTTTTATTTATTCCAATTGTATTTTTCGACAATGATTTTTTTCCACATGATATACATTCTTTATTCATAAGTATCCCTCACAGTAAGCTGTGGTACAGATTTTCCACCAAATTCTTCTGGATCTAATATCCCCAACTGTATTTTAATAATACCTCGCATTTCTAATGCTGGTCTTAAGCAAAACAAATTGAATTCTCTTGCAGATATATCTTCTGGTTTTCTCACATTTGGATATAATAACTTTAGATATGCAGTTGCAATTCTTTTAACAGCTTCAGTATCTCTTGTGTCTGATTTATCCGGCACCTCAACTAAAACATCTACTACAGCTCTATAACTTGGATCGTCTCTAAGTTCATGCATTACGGTTGAGAAATACTCTGAATTCAATGCCCATCCACATATTTTCAAATCATCTGTCATTCTTGGCAAATCCCATCCCTTTAAAAAACCATGAAACCTATCAATTAATGCGCTTTCATGAAAAACCACTGGTAATTCTGCAAACATATTTTGATATTCATTCATATTACTCGCAGAAATGTTTCCTAATAATATAATTCCGGAATCAGCTGCACCTTCATGGTTACCGACTGTATATTTTCCATTTTCCATATAGCCTTTTAATGCACCACGCATTTCATCTACATCAGTAAAATTTATTGTCTGTACTTCATCTAAGGCTACATAATCATGCCCAAAGACCAAGCCTTCCTGCCTTCTTGATATATCATAAAACATTTTTGCCCTAGACATAGTTCCACCAGAAGATAACCAACCAAATCTACTTACTTGTCCAAATAAATATGATTTTCCTGTTCCTTTTGGTGCAAGCTCAATTAAATTCAATCTTTTTTCAACAAATGGTAGCAACCTTGTTATCATCGCCAACTTCTGATTTCGATTATCATACCCACCAGCATTATAATCTATCGCCCCCAATATGATATTAATCCACTCATCAAGAGTAAATTCTTCACGCGCATACTTAAAATCATCCAAATCAACAGTATATGGACAAAAATCTCTAAAACTAACCAACTTAATTTTCCCCGGCTTTTTTTCTTCAGGAAACTGATAACCAAGTTCCACAATTCCCCAATTTTCTTCTGCCTTTAGCAATGAATCACCATACATTTCCCATGTATTTCTCGGAATTACGGTTTCTTTAAAACCTAACCCAAAATCTGGAAGCGAAAAAGAAATATCTCTTGTTTTTATATCAATTTCAATAGATATTTTTGCCAAAAATTTCACTTGTTCCTGATAATTTACAACCCTATTTTTTATTGATTTCCAATCTTCTTTTTTAGGAATAAATTCTTTGATAAACTCAGTTGCTCCATCCACCTCTATTGCTCCATCATCATCTTGAAAACGCTTTAACACCCAATCTCGCATAAATGAAGGCAATTTAAAGGATGATATAAAATTACTTTTTTTCAAGTCTTTATATACCACCATTTGATCGAAACAATCTCTAAGTCTCTCTATAACAGGTTCATCTATATTTTCACTTGTGGTCATTTGTGTATCCTCCTTTGCTCAATCTGTTATGCAAACAAATCTACCTCTTGTCCCGTGGATTTCTGTATGTTAAATTCAAGGAATACCGAAAGGTCTTTATCACCTTCAAATACTGCTGCTACATACTTTCTACTTCGTTTTAATTCCGGCATAGTAAAGATAGCATGTTTTTGATCCCCCACAAATTTTCCTTCATAAAACCTATTATTAATACATAATCTAGGGTTATTCATAGGAGTATTGCAATATAGTGTAACCTTTGCCACATCCTTCTGTTTCAGAATAATTGTTGATTCTGTAAAACAGTACTCAATATCGGAAGGCTTTTTAGACAAACAAATAATCGGAACTACTACTTCTTCAAGTGTTGCACCTCCATGTACTTCAACATTTGCTTTTCTTCCACCTTTAAATCTTTCGTAATTTGCTAATACAGAATAACCATCTTCATATGCCGCATATTTTATATGTGGGTCTTCCACTACCGGACAACATCTTCCACTATGTTTTGCTTTATCATCCATTTCAATCAATGTAGTATTTTCTTCTCCACTTATTACTGCTAATCTACTTGCCCCATGATCAGAAATAATAACAGCTCTTTCAATTGTCTCCTGAACTAGCAATGCTTGAATTCTTCTCAACTCATTATCAATAATCTCAAGTTCTTTAAATATATGTATAGGTAACTTACACTTTTCATAATCATATACTTGACTGTTATGTTTCACTTCATCTAAATCATCTATCTTTCTATACTTTCCATCAAAATACTGTATAAATTCTTTATTTTTCTCAGTAATTGATGGCAACTCACAATGACCTATAGATAACTCCATAACAATTCCATATTCCTCGCATTTAGCCTTAATATATGACAAATACTCTGCACCAAGTGCATCAAAAAAGAAAAGCTCTGCGTTCTCTTTGTTTAATTGCAATACAATATTGCTTCGTGGTCTTAACTTATTATACGGACGTTCAAGTGCGAACTCATTAACCATTTCTTCAAAATATGGAAATATCTTGTTTGTAATTTTTTGTTCTTTATACTCTTGAAAATACTGTGATAATACATCACGCAGTTCTGTATCACTCTCTGACACCTTAGTATTCGTGCTATCAAATGTAAACTGTTGCAAATAGCATGATAATGCGACTGAAAAATGCCTTGCTGGAACAGGATTTTCCCACGAACATCTTTCCATTGATTTTAATGTTATCTTTTC
>ERZ1034984.1652-NODE-1652-length-20158-cov-65.096006_pt1 | contig 20158 bp, 17 predicted proteins | sample MGYA00520589_ERZ1034984 | MGnify/ENA primary metagenome ERZ1034984 (study PRJEB33766, sample SAMN09781790) | gut metagenome | biome: gut microbiome | host: Homo sapiens | place: Madagascar | study: EMG produced TPA metagenomics assembly of the PRJNA485056 data... | reverse complement strand
CCTTCAATTATAATATATATGTATTATATTAATTATAATTGGAGGTTTTTATATGAATGTAAAAGATATAACCAAAAACATGGTAAGTGAGAGAAAGACAAAAGAAGATAGCAATTTTGTAAGAATAATAAAAGGAAGTATATTGTCGATTATATTAACAATTATATGCTTATTGATATTTTCTCTAATATTAGCGTATACTAACATACCGGAAAAAACAATGATACCAGTTATAACAGCAGTAACAGCAATAAGCATACTAGCAGGAAGTATAATAAGTGTATCCAAAATAGAAAAAAAGGGAATAATCAATGGAGCATTAGTTGGATTAATATATATATTAACAATTTATATAATATCAAGTATAGCAAAAGGAAATTTTGGAATAACTATAAATAGCATAATATTAATAGCATCTGCAATAATAGCTGGAATGTTAGGTGGCATAATAGGAGTAAATATAAAAAATAGATAAAATTTTCTAAAAATCCTGTAAAACAGTTGATATTTTATTGCAAATAGAGTAAAATTAAGCGGTACGGAGGAAAATATGGTAACATTTGAAGACGTGAAAAACAATAGCGAAATAAACAATTTAATATTAACTTCTCAAAAACAATTGGATGTATTAGGATATACAGAACATTCAATGAGACACATAAACATTGTGTCAAATAGGGCAGCAGAAGTATTAAAAAACTTAGGTTATGATGAACACCGAATAGAATTAGCAAGAATAGCAGGCTATATGCATGATATAGGAAATGCTGTAAATAGAACAGATCATGCACACTCAGGAGCAATACTAGCATACCAAATCTTAAAAGAAATGGGAATGGACATGGAAGATAGAGCGGAGATAATGATGGCAATAGGAAACCATGACGAAGCAACAGGCACAGCTGTTAGTGACATATCAGCTGCATTAATATTAGCAGATAAATCAGATGTTCATAGAGACAGAGTGCGAAATCAAAACATGTCTACATTTGATAAACATGATAAAGTAAACTATGCAGTTACAAATGCAGACTTTATAATGAACACAGAAGAAAGAAAAGTAACATTAAGCTTGACAGTAGACAGAAAGATATGCTCTGTACTAGACTATTTTGAAATATTCTTAGATAGAACAATGATGAGCAAATATGCAGCAAAATTTTTAAATATATGGTTTGAACTACTTATTAACGATATAAAATTAATGTAAAAAATGGAGGAAAATAAATTGAAAACACAGAAAAAGAAACAAAACAACAAAATATCACTAAAAATATTAGGAAGAATCTTAACAATAATAATTATAATGTTAGTATCACTTGGATCATTTGTAGGAATTTTTAAACTAGAACAAAATGCTATGAAAAATATAATTCCAGACTATGAATTAGGTATGGATTTATATGGAGCAAGACACATAGTTGCAAAAGTAGATGACACAAATGCAGAGGACATGCGTACTTATGATAATTACATTAAATCAAAAGAAATAATAGAAGAAAGACTTAAATTCTTAGAAATAAGTGATTATCTAGTAAGGTTAGACGATGCAACTGGAGAAATAGACATAGAAATACCAGAAGATGCAACAACAGATTACTTTGCAGAATATACAGGAATGCAAGGAAAATTTACAATGACAGATGACGAAACAAGTGAAGTATTATTAGACAACAATAGCCTAAAAAAAGCAAGTATACAATATGGTACAAGCTCAGCGGGAACAACAGTATATCTAGTAATAGAATTCAACAAAGAAGGTAGTTCAAAATTACAAGAAGTATCAAAAACATATATAAAATCAACAGATAGTGAAGGCAATGACACAACCAAAAAAGTAAAAATGTCAATAGATGACCAAACAATAATGACAACATACTTTGGAGAAGAGATGACTGATGGAATAATGCAAATACCATTGGGAACAACAACAGACGCAACAGATATTCAAAACTATCTAAAACAAGCATCAAATATAAGCGTATTCCTAAACACAGAACCTTTACCAATAAAATATAGTGTAGATATTAACAGATTTGAATATTCAGATATAACAGAAAATACCTTAAAAATAGCAACAATAGTATTAGCTTCAATATTTGCTATAATGTTAATATATATGATAATCAAATACAAAGCAAATGGAATATTAGGAGCATTAGCAAATGTAGGTTTCTTAGCACTATTACTATTAGCAATAAGATATGGAAAAGTTACACTTACATTAACAGGAATTGCAGGAATTGCAATAGCAACAATAATTGAATACGTAATTACAATGCTAGTAATCAAACAATACAACAAAGACACAGACGAAGCAACAGTCAACAAAAATGTAAAAAATGTAATGAGCAACTCAGCAAAAACAATAGCACCAATACTAATAATGTCAGTAATATTTGCATTAATAAAATGGGAGCAAATAGCAAGCATTGGAATGGTACTATTCTGGGCAATATTAATAATGGTAGTATATAATGCAATAATATTAGCTACAAAATTTTATATAACCAAAAAGAACAAAAAGAAATAAATATATGAAATTGGAAAGGAAACTAAAATGAAAAAAATAATTCAAATAGTATTAATGTGCCTAATAATTGCTGGTGTGATAATAGTAGCAACAATAGGATTTAACGTAGGTACAAAATATTCAGAGACAACACAAATAAGCATTAAAATAGGAAAAGAATTTGATCTAAAAGACATAAAAGCAATAACAAACGAAGTATTTGAAAAACAAAATACACAAATCCAATATGTAGAACTATACAAAGATATGGTTCAAATAACAGTAAAAGAAGCTTCGGAAGAACAAATAAAAACATTAAATGAAAAAATAAACGAAAAGTACGAGATAAACAATGAACTTTCAAACGTACTAGTTACAAGACAATCAAACGTAAGACTAAGAGACATAGTAAAACCATACATTGTGCCAGTTGCAATAGTAAGTGCTATTACAATAGTATATGTAATGATAGCATTCAGAAAACTAGGAATTTGGCAAGTGCTATACAACACATTAATGAACATGGTTGCACCACAAGCAATATTTGCAGGCTTCTATGCAGTAACAAGAATACCAGTAAATAGATTAACAGTAGTAATTGCAATATTAATATACATTGCATCAATAATGTTAAACATAGTTTATTTAAACAAAATAGAACAAAACAAAGAGCAACAAAAATAACAAAAATTAGTTACTAATAATAGAATATATTATTAGTAACATTTTTTTTGTTACAAAAGGGGGAATTTATATGTTTAAAAAGCTGTGTAGATTTTTTAGAATAGACAGAAGTGACCTTTCATATGAAGAAGCAATATCTATTTACAAAAGACATAATGGAATAATAATAGACGTAAGAAATCCAGAAGAATATAAATCAAAGCACGTCAAAGGAGCCATAAATATACCTTTATACGAGATGGACAATATCAAAAATGAAATTATAGATCCGGATGAAGTGATTTTGTTATATTGTAAAACAGGAAAAAGAAGTAGAATGGCAAAAGAAATATTGCTACAAGAAGGATATGAAAATGTCTATACATTTGATGCAAAAATATAAAAAATTCGAAATAACAAACTACAACATAAAAACGATTTTATAAAAGGAATGTATATTTATTTTAGCGTACAAATCCCAACTGCGAACCAAATGTATAAAGAAAACCAGCAAGGCTTTGCTGATTTTCTTACATTTGCTACCTTGTCGGTCCCCACACAAGTTTGTACTCAAAATAAATATAGCATTCCTTTTTCGTTTGGATTTGTTATTGTCAATTATTTTAATTATAACATTTCTCTTTGCTATTAAATTTTGTTATTTTGAACTGTTCTTTGCTTGCATAATCTTATAAGTCTGACATATATTACAATCTTCACAAACAGAAACTCTATTTTCAAAAATCAACTTAATGGTATCTATAAAATCGTCAGAAGGACCAATAAGATGAATAATAATCCTTCTGGGAAGCAGTGCTAGCAAAGAATTCAAAGCATAGTCATTAGAAGAAAAACTAATATCAGATAAATATCTAGAATCCATGCTTTCTTTTGATAGAGAAATAACATTTTTATTTTTATCTAACAAAATAGATTCACCACTTAAGTAAATCAAATGTACAATTTCAGCTTCAGGCTCTCTTGAATCAATATACATTCTAAGCAAATCAATAAATTCTGCATATTCTCTATTTATAATGAACTGACTAACCGAAAAATCCACGATATTATCTAAACAATCTATATAATCTCTAATTCTAAAATTAACAAAACCATCAAGAACCAAAGACTTATTATAGGAAACATATTTCAAAACATCATTTGATAACAATACCTTTCTATCAAGAAGTTCATTCATAGTGCAACTATTATTCAATGGAGTATCATCTTTTAAAGTATCACAACAAATATGTTTAATTGTATTAATATCATCATTAGAAAAATAAAAATAATTTAAAACAAGCAAATTATAAACAATAGAGCTCTCGTAATTAGAAATAATACAATCAGTCAAAAGTTCTGCGATTACATTATAAAAAACAGGAATATTATTTCCTAAATAATGTACAATAACATTAATATATTTAGAAAACTCCTTCTGAACGAAAACAACATCATCCAAATCAACACTATCAAGACTCTGCATTAAAAAATCAGCAACATCGTTTTTAGTTGTCTTAATACATAATGATACCATTACAGAACATTTCCTCCAAATCTAATATAACATTAGTATTAGCCAAAATACATTTGATATACCATAATATTCTAAAGAATTTAAAATGACACAAAAAAACTGTTGGTAAAACACCAACAGCTTGATTTATCTATAAATATTATAATCAATTTCAGGGAAGATGCAATCAATTTGACTAATTGAATCCAAAAATTTCTCATCAATCTTATCATTTTTTATCTGCAAATACAATTTAGTAAATCTTCCAACATGTTCTTTAATTCTTTTCTTAGCATAATCAACCATTGTGCCATTAGTAATAATAAATAGCCAATCACTGCTTTGCATAAGTAAAAGTTCTCTAGCACATTGATTCAAAGCTTTTCCTCTTAACGAATCAACAGGCTCGTTTGGATACAAATTAGCAAGTTCTACCATCTTATCTCCAGCAGAGTGTAAATGTCTGTGAGCATAATCATTAGTTTGATTAAGCCAAACTTCACTATAACCATTTGCACCCCAGCTAGATCTACAAGGAGTAGCAATCTGCATTTGAGGATATCTATCAATATATTCGCTAGGAGTGATTAAATCAAAATCACATTTATCGTAATAAATTTTCTTAAATAAAGTATAAAGCCAGTCTGGACCTTCATACCACCAATGACCATACAATTCAGCATCATATGGACATAAAATAATAGGTGGATTTTGTGTGAAATTAGCTGCCTCAGTAATTTGTTTTTGCCTAGAATCAAAGAAATGACCAGCTTGCTTCTCGACAGAATCCTGAGCCCATTGCACATTATAATAATCCTTCTCACAATTCTTACCAGTAATACGATAATACTTAATACCGGTAGGAACTCTTGCACCATTACAAGCAATATAAGGCTTAATATAATCATATGGAGCATCATAACCAATATCTCTATACCATTCTCTATAATTAAAATCTCCTGGATAACCATTAATAGAGCTCCAAACTTGTCGAGAAGATTCAACATCTCGACCAAAAGCAACAATTCCTTCAGGAGAAACAATTGGAGCCAAAGTCCCATAAACAGGAATAGGATTAGCATATAAAATTCCATGAGTCTCAGTAAGGATATATTCAATTCCAAACTCTTTTAAATACTTATCAGCTTCGGGAATATAACCACATTCAGGAAGCCAAATTCCTCTAGGTTTCTTTCCAAAATACTTCTCATAACAATTTACACCAACTGCAATTTGAGCCTTAACAGTTTTTTCATTAACATATAGAATAGGGAAATATCCGTGTGTTGCACCACAAGTGATAATCTCCAAAACGCCAATATCTTGAAAATACTTAAAAGCATTAATAAGATTACATTCATAAACATCTCTAAACATATGTAAATCATTAGAATACCTATCAACATAATATTGAGCTAAGTTTTTAAGAGCCGGATTATCAGCGTTTCTGACAATCTCTTTTTTAGCAAGCTCAATATGATTTAACAAATACTTAATGTATCTTTCTTGCAATAGCTCGTTATCAAGCATATTTAATAAAGGTGGAGTCATAGACATAGTAATTCTAAAATCCACATGCTCATTTTCTAATTTCTTAAAATTTGAAAGTAGGGGAATATAGGTTTCTGAAATTGCTTCAAAAAGCCATTGCTCCTCCAAATAATCTTCACTCTCAGGATGATATATAAAAGGCAAATGCGCATGCAACACAAAACATACATAGCCCTTTGGGTTTTGTTTCATAATAAAATAATCTCCTTGCAAAAAAATTGATAAAGAATAAGTGTCGTAAATTGACACTTATAATCTCTATTTAAAAGTCGATGAAGAAGAAGGATTTCTTAAATCAAATCTCCAAGCATTACTGTTAATAAATACATCTTCATTGAAATGACCTTGCAAATCATATAAACTATAAATTTTTCCCATATTACGAAGAAATGATATAGAAGTAATATCTTTTGCAGTTACGATATTTGTCTTAACATCTCTAAAGTAAACTGTCTTTAAATTTTTATCAAACAAAATATGATCATTTGGAGAATCCATAACATTAGAAGAAGTTACGTACAAATAGCTATTTGGCATATTAAATTCTTCATTATTATATTTAGGTCTACGTCCTAATTCAACAGAATATTCACAGTTAGAATCATTAACATGCAAGTACCAACTATTAGCAAAATCATCAATATCGATTTCATAAGAATAATTCATAGTAATATTATGAATTACCAAAACAGGTTTCGTATCATTAAAGAAGTTTTCACCGTAAGTTTTTACATAATGAGCTCTATCAGCATCTGATATGTCCCAATAAACAAACAAAGTAGTAGGGGTCTGAGCTAGTACCTTTACAATAGTTTGATTATATCTATAAGGCAAATCATAATATTCTAAAATCTCAATTTTTCTGGTTAGATTAGAACTTGCGGTTATCTTTTTGGCTCTTGATGTGGATTTTTTTGTTGTTGATTTAGAAGTAGATTTCTTTGTAGTAGATTTAGTAGTTTTTTTAACAGTTTTAGCAGTCTTTTTTGCAGTAGTCTTTGCTTTGCTAGATGTTGATTTTTTAGTTGTCTTAGGAGCAGATGCTTTGCTAGACTTTGTAGTAGCCTTTGTCTCAGTTGACTTAGAAGCCACCTTCTTAGCTGGCTCTTTCTTTGTTACTGCTTTTTTCGTTTCCTTTTTTGCTACCCTTTTTACAACTTCTTCTTCTACAGTATCTATCTTGTTTGTTGCTTTCCTTGGCATATTTTCCTCCTTTGTTTTCGCTCATATAAAATCTTATTATATAATATATCAAAAACAAAATAAATTCAATAGAAAAACAAAATAAATTTTGTAAATATTGATTTTTTATCATGAGTATGTTATATATGGAATATATAGTAGATCAAAATCTGAAATACATTATAAAATAAGATATAAAGAGGAGAAAAAATGGATCCACAGGAAAAAGAACTATCTGAAAAAAGAAAACGAAACATGCAACTAACTATCATACATAAAGCACTAACATACGACCTTCTATTTTTTTATGGAATAAAATTTCTATTTTTAGTGCAGGTAAAAGAAATTAGTGCAAGCGACATAGTTTTAGCAACTGCTTTTTATGGAATATTTAAAGCAATCGCCCAAATACCAGGAATATTTATAATAGACAAAATAGGAACTAGAAAAAGCTTGATATTAGCAGACTTAATAAATGCCGTTTCAATAATCATTTTTATGTTCGCAACAAATCTATGGTGGCTAATAATAACAAACCTATTTTCAGGGATAGGCTTTGCCATAAGAGATGTAGCGGAATCTGGAATGCTACATAAATCCATACCAGAATCAGAAAACAAGAGCAAGACATATTCGAAAGTAGATGGCAAAGGACTAGGAAATTACTTTTACGTTTCAGCAATTTCAGCGGTAGCATCAGGATTTTTATTTAACATAAATCCATATATTCCATTGTTAATTTGCGTAGTCATATTATTACTTTCGGCTGTCATTGCAACAAAATTCCAAGAAATAGAAAGCGTAGAAAAACAAGAAGATACTAATATGAGCATACACAAAAGATACAAAATATATTTTAAAGACTTAAAATTAGCATTTTCATTTATCTTTACATCAAGAAGACTTAAATCACTTATGCTATATGCAGGTGTAATGTATGGAATAATAGCAGTAATGAACACTTACGAAATGGGACTATTAGAAGAAATTTCCATATCAGCATCAACAACAGGAATTATTTATGCAATCATGCAGGTAGTTGCGGGAATATCATCTAAACTACAAAACAGATTCCATGAAAAGTTCAAAAAGAGAGTATTAACTGTAATAGGAATATCTTACACAGCAGCTTGTTTAATAGCTGGACTAATATCAGTAACAACACTTCCTTATATAATAGTTGTGGGAGTAATACTTGTTTCATATGTTGTGAGATATTTAGATACAGGATTCTTCTATGTGCTAATGAAAAAATACGTAACAAACTTTACAAATGCGGAAGTTGCAAACAAAGTATATTCAGCATATAGCTTGGTTGCTGGACTTGGAACAACAATAATATGTGCACTAGGCTCAGCAATAGTTTCGTATAACAATAGCATAAAATACTCAATGATAATATTTGGAGTAGCGTTCCTTGCTGTAATGTTATTAATCTTGCTATACATGAAAGACAGAGTAGGACTAGAACCACAAGAATACAAGAAAAAAGACATAAATTACAAAGAATATGTTAGCTTAAAGTAAAAAGTACTTGACAGTTTGCAAGAATAAAGATAAAATATATAAAGATAAAATATATGCTAAAATTAAAAATAATAGATATATATTTTTATGCACATTGAAAATTTAATAGAAAGAGGTGTAATTATGGAATTAAGTATCATAATTAATATCGCCGTTTTTCTAGTCTCAGCAGTTATTTTTACCTTTGTTGGTATTGCAATAAGAAAAAAGACCGCAGAATCAAAAGTTGGCAGTGCAGAAAACGAAGCTAAAAGGATAATAGAACTAGCACAAAAAGAAGCCGAGAATAAAAGAAAAGAAGAAATATTTAAGGCAAAAGAAGAAATTATTAATGCTAGAAAAGAACTAGACAAAGAGGTTAGAGAAAGAAGAGGCGAGGTTCAACAACAAGAAAGAAGACTATTACAAAAAGAAGAAAATCTTGAAAACAAACTAGAACAAATGGAGAGAAAAGAAAAAGAAGTAGAAAACAGAAAACAAGAAGTTGAGAACAAAAAGAAAGAAATAGAGGAAGCTCTAGACAAACAAATACAAGAACTTCAAAAAATTTCAGGATTATCTAGAGAAGCAGCTAAGCAACAATTACTAGCAGAAATGGACAAACAATTAACTTTTGAAAAAGCTAATTTAATAAAAGCAGCGGAAGCAAAAGTGAAAGAAGAATCAGTTAAAAAAGCTAGAGAAGTAATAGGATATGCAATTCAAAAATGCGCAGCAGACCATACTGCAGAAACTACAGTATCAATAGTACCACTTCCAAATGAAGAAATGAAAGGAAGAATAATTGGTAGAGAGGGTAGAAACATTCGTACCTTAGAAACATTAACAGGAGTCGACTTAATAATAGACGACACACCAGAGGCTGTGGTTATTTCAGGATTTGATGCGTTAAGAAGAGAAGTAGCAAGAATTGCATTAGAAAAATTAATGGAAGATGGAAGAATTCACCCAGCCAAAATCGAAGAAATGGTAGAAAAAGCTAAGGAAGAGGTTGCACAAACAATCAAAGATGAAGGAGAAAGAGCTTGTATAGAAACAGGAGTAATAGGACTTCATCCAGACCTAATTAACTTGCTTGGAAAATTAAAATACAGGACAAGCTATGGTCAAAATGTGTTAAACCATTCAATAGAGGTTTCTAACTTAGCAAGAATAATGGCAGATGAATTAGGACTAGATCCAAAACTTGCAAGAAGAGCTGGACTTTTACATGATATAGGAAAAGCGTTAGACCACGATATAGAAGGAACTCACGTACAAATTGGTGTAGATATATTAAAGAAATATAAAGAAAACCCATTAGTAATCAATGCGGTAGAAGCGCACCATGGAGATACAGAACCACAAACTGTAGAAGCTGTACTAGTTGCAGCAGCAGATGCTATATCAGCTTCAAGACCAGGAGCTAGAAGAGAAACACTTGAAAACTATATCAAACGACTTGAAAAATTAGAAGAGGTTGCAAGCTCATTTAAGGGAGTTGAAAAATCTTTTGCTATACAAGCTGGTCGTGAGGTTAGAATTATAGTAAAACCAGAACAAATTACAGATGCAGATATGACAATACTTGCAAGAGATGTAGCAAAGAAAGTTGAAGAAGAAATGGAATACCCTGGACAAATAAAAGTAAACATCATAAGAGAAACAAGGGTAGTAGATTACGCAAAATAAAAATAGAGCTTTGGAGTAAAATCCAAAGCTTTTGTTTTGTTACAAAAATGAAATAAAAACTTAATACAAATGTAACAAAAAAAGCATACCAAATAATGTATAATAAAAATGTATTATAGTATTTTGGAGAAAATTAAATGAATATATCGAAAGACTTAGAAAAAATTGGAATAATTCCGCTAGACAAAGTAAAGATAGAAGAGAAGAATTATATAGCAAAAAGTATAGCAGATAAATTAGCAACAAATATCAGAGAGCTATCAGATTGTTACAATGAGCTATATATGAGAATGTTCAACTGTGATATGTATTATGCAAATGTAGACCAAAAGTTTAGAGGAGTGTTTTATTATTATAAGAATAACACAATATACATAGATGAGAAAAAAGATTTATCAAATATAGATGCTTATCTAATACACGAAAATATACACTACTTGCAGAACTTTGGGAAAATAAGCAAAAAAGAAAATAGGGCCGGAATATGTCAATTTCAAGAATTTAAAATATTTGCATTAGGAATAAACGAAGCAATAGTTCAATACATAACAGCAAAAGCATTAGGAGGAACTCTACATAGAGCCAATAATGAAAAAATAACAATTTATACAAACAGTGAAAATTATTATAAATATATGACAAGTTTAATAGCACAAATTTTATTTTTAATGGGGAACAAAGAAGCAGTAGAGAGCTGTATAAGTAGCACAGATAGATTTGAAAATGAGCTATATAACACATTTGAAGAAAACACAGAAAAAATAGTAAAGAATTTTGACGTAATCTTAGAGGAAAATAACAAAGTTGATAGAGATGAGAATAAAATAATAGACATATATATGCAAACACAAGAATTAATCTATACAACATACTTCACAAAAATGTACAAAAGACTAACTACTCCACAAGAAGTAGATGAACAAGTAAAAAAATTAGAAGATTACGAAGAAATGGTTGGAAGATTATTAGATACACCAAACGAAGAAGATAAGTTCATAAATTTTAAGAGTGAAATGAACGAGAAATACCTAAAAAAATATATAGAGGTAAATAGGAATCAATCTAGAAATACCTTAGCAGTAGTATATAAAAATAAGTTATATAGTTTATGGAATAAACTGATAGAATTTATACAAAGAAAAACAACTAAAAACAAAACTAATTAAAACACACCCAAGAGGGGTATCCTTCTTGGGTGAATATTTTTATAAAAAGAATTTCAAAAAGTTAAGAGTGAATATAGAAAGTGCAATTTTCCACGCATTTCTAAAAGCCTTAACAACAACATTCTTTACAATTGATAAATTATAATCTTTTTTTACAGTCAAAGCTAAACAATTTGCAACTTCTGGACTTTGATTTTCTGTTTCAACAGGAGATTCTTTTGCATTTTCAGTATTTTCTAAAGAACCACTTTCTTCAATCTGCAAATCATTTTTATTATCTATTAAATTATCCTGATTAGAATTATTTTCTTGTGTGTCATTATTAACATTTTCTTCTAAAATATTTGGTGTTTTAGATTCTAAATCAGCCTCGATTTTATTTGATAAATCAACCATAACTGGAATCCTTCCTTTGTTTTATACCTAAATTATAACATAGTAAGACAAAAAGTCAACCAAAAACCGATAATTGTCGAAAAAAATCTATATAAAAATAGAAAATTATGTAAATTTAACTTGAAAATTAAGGAAATTTGTGATATCATAAAACCGTATTTTGTCTGAAACATATTTTTCGAAATTAGGAGTATTTTTCTGAGATTGGAATAATATGTAATATTAAGAAAAACAGACATCTAGTAAAAAAATTTTAGAAAGGGGAAACCATGGAAAAACTAAAACAAACCAAACTTTTAGCATTAACAATTATAGTATTAATGCTAGCAACAATTTTTCAATTGCCTGTAATGGCTGCAACTAAAGAAAAAGTAATATTGAAAAAGGAAGATAAGAAATTTCTGATTTATTATGAAGATATATGTGAAGAAGAATTTGAATTTGCATATTCTACAAATCCAGAAGAAGATGTTGAAAATCTAGTATTCAAAAGTGCTATACCAGACATATCTTCAGGAAAATCACTAAATGTAGCTTATGTAGATGAAAATTTATACAATTATTTCGAAAACGCTAAAAGAAGTGCATATATCTGGATCAAAGATTCCACAGATAAAATTGTTGTAACTGCAGACTTGCTAAACTTAAATGATGCTATTGACGATGATGCAATTCAACTAGTTAATAACACTACAAAAAGAATACATATAGACACAACACAAAAATATGTAAGAAAAGATAATGTGGACGGAGTAGATACAACAGTTACTGTTAGCAAAGCTGTTATTGATCAACCAAAAGAAGGAGCAACATATTATTATGAATTAATACCAGTAAATGATGAAAATGCTGAAGCAAAAGAATTATTTGATTTAGCAGAAAAGCTTCAATCTACAACATTAGATACTTACGAGAATTTAAGTTTAAGCAAAAAGTTCTACGACTTATATCAACAATTAATGCCAGGTGCAAGAGGATGGACATTAGTGGAGAATAATGAAATCTTACAACCAGAAGAAGCAAGAACAGGAGATAAATATATTATATATCTTAAAGAAAACGCTGATGAAAATACAACAGTTGTAGATGCTAAATTTTTAGTATGTGAATACGTACCAGATCAAGGTGTTGCAAAAGAGCCAAAAACTATTTCAGAAATAGTTAAACTACCAGTTACATTTGATAGTGGAACAATACTATTTATCGCATTAGGAATTATAGTTTTAGCTTTAGTTATAGTAGCAATAATTAAAAGAACCAACAAAAAAGATGAGAACAAATAATTATGAAAAATAAAATTTGTAATCTGATAATAACAATTCTAGTTATTGCTTTAATAGTAGTTATAGGAATGATAATCATTAGATATGGCAAGAACTATCTGAACGAAAAAGAAATATCCAAAACATTAACAACTATGGAAGAAGAACTAAGCAATCAATCTTTAAACAACGAAAATGAAATACTAGATGTAAAATATAAGGGATATAAAATAGAGGGAATAATAGAAATTCCAGAAATAAATATTAAATATCCAATAATAAACGAAACAAATGACGAAACAATGAAAATCTCTGTTACAAAATTTAGTGGACCGCAAGCAAATGAAATAGGAAACTATTGCGTGGCAGGTCACAATAATAGAGATGGAACAATGTTTGGAAAAACTAGCCATTTGAAAATTGGAGATACAATTAAGTTAACCAATTTAAAAAACGAAACAATCGAATATAAAATATTTAAAATATATTCAATAGATCCAAGTGATGTAACATGTGCAAACAGTGTAGATCCAACAACAAGAGAGATAACACTAATCACATGTACAAACGGACACAAAAATAGATTGATAACTAAAGCAAGACAAATTATATAATTTAAAAAATGGGGGTAAAAAAATTGAAAGCAAAAATTAATTATAAGAGTAGGAAAACCATTATAATTATAGCAATAGCAGTAGTTCTATTAATAGCAGCAATTACAGGTACAGTTGCTTTTATTAAAGGTAATAATAATGCAGCAGCTGCTATGGAAAACACAGAAGTAACAGAACCTGCTAACAATGGAAATGACTCAAACAATAATGGTGGTGTAGAAAATTCAAATACACCAAACACAGACAATCCAGAGCAGATACCAACAATAGATGAGAATCAAAATTCAACAACACCTGCTCAAAATGGAAACACAACAACAAATTCAGGAACAACTAACCAAGGTACAACAACTGGAACAACTACAGGAAACACAGGTACAACAAATAGAGAATATACTCAAACAACAACAGTAATTACAGAAAATCCTTGGAAGACAGAAGATATAACATGGACACCAATTAGTTTAAATGCAAGAACAGCTACAGCTGAATTGCCAAATTTAGATATAGAAAAAATTGCATATGTACATGGTAAATCTACAAAAGATTTACAAGTAAGTCCTGCTGTACAAAAAGGAGAAATAATTACATATACTATAAATATTACAAATAACGGAGAAAAAGACACTCTAACTCTTCGTACAGAAGATGCAATTCCAGAGGGCACAAAATTAGTAGATAATTCAATTACTCAAGATGGAAAATTCGAAAACAACAAAATTACTTGGAAAATAAAAATAAAAGCTAAAGAAATGATAACATTATCATTTAAAGTAGAGGTTGTTGAAGATGAAATTATTCTAATTGAAAACCAAGCAAAAGTAGACGGAGAGCTTACAAACATAACAGAGACACCAGTTATAAGAACATTAAAAGATGCTAAAATCGTTACAAAAATAGAAAAAGAAGAGATATTAGAAGACAACAGAGCAGCAAAACCTGGAGAAATAATTAGATACCAAGTAAAAGTAATAAATGATTCTGATAAAGATGTAAATGTAGAAAAAATAACAGATGAAATTCCAGAAGGTACAACTTTACTACCAGAAACTATTACAGATAATGGCTCAGAAGAAAACGGAGTTATAACTTGGGAAAATATATTTGTTGAAAAAAATACTACAAAAACAGTAAGTTTTGATGTAAGAATAAACAAATACATAGACAGAGATAATGGAGAAAAGGAAATAGTTAAATTTGTACACAACCAAGCAAAAGTTAACGATATTCCAACCAACGATGTACCAACAGATGTAATAAATATAGAAACAGTAAAATACAATAATCCTACAAAAGACACTGTATTACATGAATTAGATGAAATAACATACACGCTAACATCTACAAATATTGGAAAAACAGCTGGAAGTGTAGTTGTTGCAGATACAGTACCAGAAGGAACAACACTAGTAGGAAATGTTAAATTAGAAGGAGACTTAAAAGATTACACCAAGGGCGATTTAAGAAATGGAATAACTGTAGCGTTAGAACCTGGAGAAAGCAGAAGTATAACATTTACAGTATCTATAAATCCTTTTAATAAAAATGATAAAGATGCAAAAAAAGAAGGAAACAAATTAACAAAAGTAATAAGAAACTTAACAGCAACACAAGACTGGGAACCAATTAATGAAACAGAAAACCCAGTAGAAAAAGAATATAAATCTGTAAAAATAACTAAACATTTTGAGGATAATCGCAATAGAGAAGGAAAAAGACCAAACAAGGTTAAAGTAGGATTATATTCAAAAGACAATTTAAATGATGCTATACTAACGGCGGATTTAGATGATTCAAACAGATGGGAATATACATTCGAAAATCTAGACAAATTTGACATAAATACAAAACAACCAATAAAGTACACTATAAAAGAAATTGATTTAAGTGATGATTATAAAGCTGAAGTTTCAATAGTGCAAGAAGGAGATAATGCAGAATTAAAATTAACAAACACTTTAAAATACGAGAACTTCAAGAGAGAAATAACAGTTAATAAAAAGTGGATAGATTCAGAAGGTATAACATCACATGGCACTATTACAATAGAGTTATATAGAAATGATGATTTAGATAATCCTTTAACGACACAACAAATAAAGAACAATGAAAAATCGACAACATTTACAAATTTATTAAAATATGATAGCCAAGGAAATGAATATTCATATATTATAAAAGAAAGAAATGTGGAAAAATATACTTCAGATGTACCAGAGAATGGAATTAACGTAGAATTTGTAAATGATTCAGCAACTGTAACTGTAAACATTACAAATACAAGAAATCAAGAGTATTATGTAAGTATAAGTGGGGTAAAGACTTGGATAGACCCAGATGCTTCTAAACGTCCTGAAGTAACAATACAATTATATATAAATGGAGAATTGTATGACACCAAAACACTTGTAGACAATAAATACGAATTCACAAATTTACCAAAATATAAGACAGAAGATTGGACAAAATCTGATTCCGCATATGTGCTTGATAAGAATGGTAAATTACAATTAAATGAGTATACAGTTAAAGAAGTATTTGAAGAAGATAATTACACATCAAATATACCAGAAGACGGAGTAAAAGCAATATTTAACAAGGATAAAGCAGTTGTTAATATTACAAATACAATTAAACAAGAATATGTAACTGTAAAAGGAGAAAAAACTTGGGAAGGAACACCAGAAGGATGGAATTTACCAACAGTCAAAATCCAATTATTAAGAAATGGTACTCCTTTAAGTGACAGAGTTGCAACATTAGGAAACGGAAATTGGAAATATTCATTTGAAAATCTAGAAAAATATGATGCAAATGGAAACATTTATAAGTATTCAATAAAAGAAGAACCAATAAATGACTACCAAACAACATATACTCCAAATGATGGAAAGGCTATATTCAATGAAGAAAATGTAGCAACAATAAATGTAAAAAACACATACCATCAAGATATAACAGGAACAATAATAACTTCAAATGCAACTGAAAAATCAGCACCAGTAGATGTAGTATTTGTATTAGATATATCTTCAAGTATGCTTGATAAAGGTACAACGTCAAAGAAAAATCTTGATGATAATAAAGCAATAGAGATGGTTAATGCGGTAAACTCAGCAATTACCGAATTAATGAAGAATGAGAACAATAGAGTAGCTATTGAGTTATTTAATAGTTATACACAAGACCTATTACCATTAGGACACTATGAAGCCAAAGAATCAAACAAATATTTAAAATATGTGCATGATACAAACAATAATAGAGGAAAGATTGTACTAAATATAAAAAATAAAAATGGTTCAGGAACTATATATAATAATGCTAATGGTGGCGAGGATAATTATCATGTTGGAACATTTACTCAAGGAGGAATAACTGAAGGAGCAAAATTATTAAAAGGTCCACAAACAGTAGATGGCATTAATAGTGTACCAGTTATGATTTTAGTAACAGATGGTGATCCAACTCACTATATTGATGGTAACGGAGTTAAACAACCAACAAAAATTAATGGATGGGGAATATTAAGATATGTTACATCAGATTATTACAAATATACAATGGATGCAATAGTAAAAGCAAAAGATTCAATTACAAATAGATACAAATATGCTGATAATAAATATAGCAATCCATGTAAATTCTATACAATAGGAATCAATATGAAAGGTGCAATGGCTAAAGCATTACTAAATCCAACTAAAGCCAATATAGAGAATCTAAATAAGAATGATGATGATATAAATGATGAAATTCATGGAGACTATGCACCAAACTACTACAACAATCAGAGAAAAGACTTGTATAATAAAGTAAAAGGCAAAAATTATAATTATACTGATGAAGCATTTACAAATAATATGACACAAGAAGGAATGAAAAATGCATTCACAAAAATCATTAAAGACAATACTTATAGCTATAAGAACTTAGAACCAGTAGATTCGCGAAATAGAGTAATAACATTAGATGGAATAAACGAATCTGGCAAATTTAAAATAAAAATAACAGGAACAGATAAATCTGAAAAAACGGTTAATATTAATAAAGAATTTGCAACATTTGAAGCTGCTAGAAAACAATATAATAACAGCAACAATATTCCTTATATAGAAGGAAATAAAGTTTATATAACAAACTTAAAATCAGGAAATGTAGAAATAACTTATAGCAAATAAACCAAAGGAAGACTCTTACATCAAGAGTCTTCTTTTTAGGTTAACAAATACAAAAATGTGATAAAAATCATAAAAAACTCTGCAAAAGTGTGATAAAATCATTCAAAAACCTTGCAAAAATGTGATTTAATAGTATAATTAATATATAAAGCAGTATATTATTAATAGGAGATGATAATTTTGAAGAGATTTATAATAGAAAAATTAAAAGAATGGAAAGAAAGTAAATATAGAAAACCATTAATTCTAAAAGGTGCAAGACAAGTTGGAAAAACTTATATTCTAAAACAATTTGGAGAAGAAAATTACGAGGGAGTTGCATATTTCAATTTTGACCATGACGAAGATCTGTATAATTTATTTGAAAATACAAAAGATCCAAAAAGAATATTAGAACAATTATCATTCATATATGGCAAGGCAATTATGCCAGAAAAAACATTAATAATATTTGATGAAATACAAGAATGTCCAAATGCACTTAATGCATTAAAGTATTTTTATGAAGAAGCAAATGAATACCATATAGCCTGTGCAGGAAGTTTGTTAGGAATCCGATTATCACATACATCATTCCCCGTTGGTAAAGTGGACTTTTTAAATATGTATCCAATGTCTTTTAGTGAGTTTTTAATTGCAGACAATGCACAAAATTTGGTGGATTATATGAAATCATTGAATAAAATAGAACGAATACCAGATATATTCTTTAATCAATTGAGCGAAAAACTAAAAGCATATTTTATAATTGGCGGAATGCCAGAAGCTGTTAATGCCTGGGTAAATGAAAAAGATATGGAACTTGTGAACAAGATACAAGAAAATATACTAAGTGCATATGAAAGTGATTTTTCAAAACATACACAAGATAGTGAGGCAAATAAAATATCGCTAATATGGAACAGTATTCCATCACAACTTGCAAAAGAGAATAAGAAATTTCTATACCAAGCTGTAAAAGAAGGTGCAAGAGCGAGAGAATATGAAGGTGCACTAAATTGGCTAAACGATGCAAATTTAATATATAAAATTTACAATATAACTAAACCGGATTTTCCGTTAAAAGCATATAACGATTTATCAGCATTTAAAATATATATGAATGATACAGGACTTCTTAGAAAAATGGCAAATCTAGATAGTAAAATTGTAGTAGAAGGAAATCGCTTGTTTGAAGAATTTAAAGGAGCGTTTACAGAAAATTATGTATTAAATACATTAAATACTATATTAAATGCATTACCAAATTACTTTACTTTTGATAGAAATGAAATAGATTTTGTGATGCAATATAAAAACAACATAATCCCTATAGAAGTTAAAGCAAATAAGCTAACTAACAATATTAGCTTAACAAAATATAATGAAAAATATAATAATGAAATTTCAATAAGATTTTCTATGAATAATTTGGTTAAAGACGGCAAGGTAATTAACATACCATTATTTTTAATAGAATATATGGAAAAATTTATATAAATATGATAAGATTAGTGAAATAGAAAGGGGTTAAAAATGGGTAAAAAAATAATAATGGTAATTCTAATAATATTATTAGCAATAATAATTTTAGGCGTAACATTTTTTATAGTAGACAAAAATAGAGTAGAAAAAAAATGAAGAGCCAATATTTATTCGAGTTGTAAATGTGTATATATCAGACTCGGTAATATCTGGTTATGAAGAATATATAGGATTAGGATACAAAATATTAAAAGTAAAAATTGCCGAAAATGAATACTATACAAAAGTAATGCCAATTTGGCAAGAATCTGATTTATCAGAACCATTAAGGTTGATAGAAGAGCGTGGTACATTATAAATGTTTATACCAATAAAAGAGCTTAAGTTGATAGATTTCATCTACAACTTAGGCTATTTTTCATTCTAATAATTTTTTAATTAAATATATAATTT